>LAZR01000822.1_pt1 | contig 21386 bp, 15 predicted proteins | sample 329461 | NCBI WGS metagenome assembly LAZR01 (sample SAMN03002196, study PRJNA259156) | marine sediment metagenome | biome: sea floor; feature: Hydrothermal impacted sediments; material: marine sediment; isolation source: Loki non-amplified sample from Loki's castle hydrothermal vent sediment ...
GAATAATTGTTATCTGCTTCAAACAGCTTAGCTTTGTCGATGTGAGCAAACGCATCATCTTGGGTCTCTTCCTCTTTTTTCTTTTTAGATCTATATTGAGCTATCGATTCTTTTTTTTCTATACTTGCCTTATGTCCAAACATGCCTATTATCTCTGGTTTTTGATCCCTTAGCTCAGTTGCATATTCTTCGGGAGGACTTTGTTTTTGTTGATTTTGAAGTTTTTGTTCCTTTTTCCACTTTTCAGCTACATTTTTAATTATTCGTTTTAAATTTTCCAACTGAGACTCAGACCAACCGGATTGGCCCAATAACTTAATCGCAGAATTATATTTTTCAATAGAATCTTCTATAAAACCCTCAGATTCTAATTGTTTCGCACCATCTAATAGCGTAAACGCTTGACTCTGCAAATGTTCTTCCTGAGTTTTCAAATTAATTTGTTGATAGATTTTTTCCTTTTTTTGAATTTCTTCTAGTTCTTCTATTCGCTCATATATATCACCGATTCTATGCATAAGATATCCACTTTCCTTTAAAAATCCCACTGCCTTTTTATAATATTCAACAGCGTTTTCAATGTTTTTTTCTTCTTCAAACTTATAGGCAAGTTCTAAAAACTTCAAAGCCTGCTGAGCAGCTTCTTCTGATTTTTGCATAGTAAATCAGTAATATACTCGTGATTTGATTTAAAAATTACTATTTTTTTACTTACTTAAAATTATTCCATTTAAGTAATTAAACTTTTTATATTATGATAATTAATTTAACTAATTTACTAAATGCGTTAATTTTTAACGAATTAACAGTAAATTTGAATTCATAAATTAAAAAAAAATCTATTTTACGAATCAACCAAAAATATGGATTTAAAAAATAAGGGTATCGTATTAAATTTTGAGCCAATTTCGAGGAGAGTTTTACTAACAAGTGATAAAAATATATATGATTTACTCTCAGACATAAGTGTTCCAATTAGATCTATATGTGGTGGTCAAGGAACATGTGGAAAATGTAGATTATTGATACAAACAGGCAAAGAATTTTTAATCGCCCCAACAAGTTCCGAGAAAAAATTCCTAAATCCAAATGATTTGGATGGCGGTTGGCGTCTAGGTTGTCAAACCAAAATAGATATTAACAAACTACAAATTATAGAGAAGACCCAGGCACCTCAATTACGAATATTTTTACCTAATGAGCTTATACTTGAAGACTTTAAAATTCTTACATCAGGTATTAATAAAGGGTTAACGATACAACCTGCAGTGAAAAAATACTATCTAAACCTTGAAAAACCCACATTAACAGACCCTCTTCCTGATTTCGAACGTTTAGTAAGAAGTTTAATTTCAGTTGATCGTTCATTGAATGTTAAAGTTCAAAAAAATATTGAATTTGCTCTTTTAAGAAAATTACCTGGATTGTTAAGAGAAAGTAATTATAATGTGACTATTACTCTACTGAACAATAACACAATAATAGCTGTTGAACCTGGAAACACAGTTAAGAATAATTATGGAATAGCTTATGATATTGGTACAACAACCATAGTAGGTTATTTAATTAATTTAAATAGCGGTAAGGTTTATGCAATAAATTCTAGATTAAATAGCCAAACAGCTTATGGAGAAGATGTAGTAACTCGCATAACTTACATAAAAGATGATGCTCAGAAACTTGTTACATTAAGTTCTGCTGTGCTGAATGATTTGAATAAAATTCTTATAAACACATGTACTGAAGTCAATATTGATCCTTCTCAAATTTATGAAGCCAGTATAGTAGGAAATTCAGTAATGCATCATATTTTTTTAGGAATAAATCCCATAAACATAGGTCTAAGTCCATTTGTTCCTGTAATTGGGAAAGGGTTAAACGTTAAAGCTAAAGAATTAAATCTAGGTATTGCACAATTTGGGAATGTTTATGTTGCTCCTGTGATCTCTGGTTTTGTTGGAGCTGATACTATCGGTGTGATTTTATCATCAAAGATCTATGAAGAGGAAGAGTTAACGTTAGCTATTGATATTGGGACGAATGGAGAGATAATAATTGGAAATAAAGATATGTTAGCTGTCGGTTCATGCGCAGCAGGTTCAGCTCTAGAAGGAGCTCATATTAGTGATGGTATGAGAGCCGCAGCTGGAGCAATAGATGCATTGAAAATCGTACCAGAGACTCTCGAAATATCTTATTCAACGATTAAAAATAAAAAACCAATAGGGATTTGCGGATCTGGGTTAGTAGATGCAATCGCAGAGATGTTGAAATCAAAAATTATCACTAGAAGTGGTAATTTTAATAAGGAATTTATAAAACACGAGAGATTTATAAAGACTGAAAAAAATAAGGAATTTATTTTAGTGAGAAAAGATGAAACAACCATAGGAAAAGATATAACTCTCACTCAAAGCGATATAAGGCAAATTCAAATGGCAAAAAGCGCATTTTATTCAGGAATGAGAATGATTTTGAAACATTTAGGCGAGAATTTACAGATAAAACAAGTGTTTTTAGCTGGTGCTTTTGGAAATTATATTAATACAAAAAATGCAAAATTTATCGGAATGATTCCCGATATTCCAGATGATAAAATCTATCAAATAGGTAATGCTGCGGGAGTCGGAGCTCAACATTGTTTATTAGATAAAAGTTTAAGAGATAAAGCAGAACAACTGCTAAAAAAAATTCACTACGTTGAAATTGCTGTTAAAGAAGAATTTCAAAAGGAATATGCCACAGCTATGTATTTTCCTCATTTAAACCTTGATCATTTTCCAAACTTGATAGAGTATGAAAAGATTCCAAAAAGATAGTTTTATTCTTAAGTGAAATTTGGAAATGTTATAATCGCATAATTGAAAAAAAAATGAGATTAAGGTTTCGTAAACATATTTAAATTCAGAATTTATTTTATGTTTAATTTAATTTGTATATTAAAATTAAATAAATTCTTAAATACCATTTACGATATTAATTTATATACAGAAAGTAAAAATAAAAAAAAATGTTTAAATAAATTGGCGTGAGAGAAGCTTTATGTCAAGTTTTAAATTAAAAGTATTGTTAACTGGCGCGGCTGCTGTCGGGAAAACATCACTTGTCCAAAGATTTATAAAGCAGAGGTTTCAAGCAAACTACAAATTGACTGTCGGTGTTGACATACTTACTAAGGACGTAGAGTACAGACAGAGTGAAATAGCGACACTTTCTATATGGGATATTGGAGGACAACAAAGATTTGAGTTTATTCGTAGTACTTTTTATAAAGGTGCTGCGGGAGCATTATTAGTGTTTGATTTAACTAGAGAACAAACTTATACCGAAACAAGGAAATGGCTAACGGAAATACGTCAATTCGCAGGTGAAAGGATTCCTTTTGTGTTAATCGGGAATAAAGTCGACTTAGTTGAAGATGTTGGTACTGTTATTGATAGAGATGAGGCTCTTTCGTTTGCAGAAAGCGAGGGGAGTATTTATATTGAAAGTTCTGCCAAGACAGGTATAAATGTCGATGAATCATTTTCTGAACTTACAAAACGAATAATAGATTCGAGAACTTAGGAAAAACAATATTGATTACTATATTTTTAACTACAACTAATTTTCTTTATCTTTAATTTCATTATTCGAATTTTTTTTTACGATTCAAACTTTTCATATAAATCATGATGTATTATTTTTATAGCATCAATTAATCTTTTTCTCTCAACTACAATAGATAAATTTAATTCTTCATAACTTTGAGACATTGCTTTAACTAAAATGTTTTCTCTGTCTAAGGCTTTGAATATTTCTACCTTAGTTTTAGTTTCCAGAATCTTTATCCCTGTTATATTGATAACAGCAACATCGTTCCATTTTACCGTAAAAAATTCTGAAAGGAACTTAGCATTTTCTAATGCTTGAACAGCTTTAGGAGAATCTACTGAGTTCACAATAAAGGATGTACTCACTTCAGATGAACTCTGGGCTACTAATGAAACACTTATTTTTTTTTTGCTCATGATTTTAAAGATCTGGGCGAGAACTCCTGGGACATCAACTAAACTTCCGGATGTAACTGTTATAATTGTTGCTAACTCAACAGCTGAAATTCCTTTTATTTGTTCTTTATCGGTTTTATCTGAAATTTCCGTAAAATTACCATTTAAAGGTTTTTCAAAATTTCTGATCTCTAAAGTTATATTATATTTTTCGATTGCTTCTAAACACTTTGGGTGAAGAATTTTCGCACCAAAATTAGCAATATGCTTTGCTTCATTATAATCTAAGTTTCTTATAAGAGAGGCTCCAGGGACATATCTTGGATTTATCGCTAATAATCCGTCAACATCTTTCCATAAAATTATTTTAATATTTTTATCTGTTCCTATCTCATAAAGAGAATGGGCTAAAATCGTTGCAGTATAATCTGAACCACCTCTTCCCAAAGTTGTTACATAACCCATTTTGTTTCTACCAATAAATCCTGTTAAACAAATAATAATATTTTTCTTTGGGTTCTCCAGAAGTGGAATTAAGAGATTATTAACACGTATATTTGTTAATTTATACAAAGGATAAGCATTGTTAAACTCATCATTTGTTATAATAACCTTATTTGCTGGAACGTATACTGAATCTAAACCTTTACTTAAAAGGTATTGATTTAAGATATACGTAGACATTATCTCTCCAAAACTTAAAGCATAATCTCGATAATAAGGTTCTAACCCAAATTCTTTAATATCAGCAAAAGCGTCATCTAACTCACTTAATTTAATATCAACCCAATCTTTCGCTTTAATATAATATTCAGACTCTTCATCAAATATCTGTTCGATTATATCAATATGACGTTTTTCAATTAGAGATATGTTTTGATCCGTTTCCTTTGTATTTTTTAGGTTTTGAGCTGCCTTTAAAAGAACATCCGTTATTCCTTTCATTGCGGATGCGACATATATTTTTTTCTCATTTTTATAAATTTGTGTAATTCGTAAAATTTTCTTGAATGATGTTTTATCAGTTAAGCACGATCCACCAAATTTCATAACAATAATAGGCATGTGTTTTTCCTCCTTTTATTTGTTTAATTCTTGTAAATTTATATTTTTTTCAATTATCATAATTTAAGGTAAAAGTAAAAATTCAGAGTCAATTACATTATCATGTGATTGATTTTCATATTCATTCAACCGGCTCTGATGGATTAGATTCTCCTTCTCAATTAATTAATAAAGCGTTAGAGCTTAAATTAAAAGCTATTGCGCTAACGGATCATGACACAATATCGGGTTTAGATGAATTTCTAAAAAAAGGAGAAGAAAAAGACTTAATTGCTATACCTGGAATAGAAATTTCAATTAAACATGAACCTGATAAAGAACTAATAGATATACATATAATAGGGTTAAATATTAATCATACCTCAACCAAGTTGATTAATTTAATTGAAAATCAAATTAGAGGTAGATTAGAGCAAAAAAGGGCTATCTGTAATCGTTTAAGAAATGAATTTGGATTTGAAATTACTTATGAAGAAGTTGAAGCAATAACAGAGGGAAAAATAGTTGGACGCCCTCATATCGTAGAGATAATGATTAAAAACAATCCAGAGAGAATAAGAGGGAAAACAAAAAATGATCTTTTTAAAATGATTAGTATTGGTGGTACAGCATTCGTAGATAGAAAATTTGAGTTTACTCTTGAAGAATCTATTGAATTAATTCATTCTGCTGGAGGGATTTCAGTTTTAGCTCATCCCGGAATTTATTCGGTTTCAAATAGAGCGAAATTTATTGAATTTTGCGTAAAAGCCGGAATACAGGGAATAGAAATAGAATACACTTATGAAAGAAATAGGCCATATTATGAAACTGATAAAGCTAAATGGGCACAAGATTATTTCCCTGACTTCTATAGGAAAATTGCGGAAAATCATAATTTAATTAAATCAGGAGGTTCAGATTATCATGGAGGGAAAAAGGGGATAAGAATTGGAGATGCACAAGTACCTAATAAATATTTAAAAAGCTTTATCTAACTGGAGAAACGGTTACTCCTTTAGAAGCTTTTGTAATTCTAGAATTTGATCCTCAATTTCTTTCTCATATTTACTAATTTTATTTTTTTTTTCCCCAAGTTCTTCTTCGGTAATCTCCCCACTTAATTCTTTCATGTCGAACTCTAAAGACATCTTATATAAATCAGCTTTTTTTAATTTCAATTCTATTAATGATTTTTTGATATTTTCAGGAATTGGGTGAACTTTACTTTCAATAACTTCCTGAATTTTAGGTTCTGATACTACATTTTCAGGTACATTGGGAGTTCCTAAGGGATCGGAAGTCAAATGTGGTTCTGAAGGGATACGAGTTTCTTTTTTAAATATTTCTGAAGGGCGAGAAGGGGGCTTTACACCTGATAAATTTGCATCCTTAGTGTCATTTTTCAAGACTGTCTTTTCTGATTTTGAAACATTCTTAATATGACCAAAAGCCGAAGTTTTTAGCTTATTTTTTGCATCTTTAGGGATCACACCAATTGTTTTTGGTCGAATTTTTACCATGAAATCTTCAGGATTTAATTTTAATCCAATATTTTTATTATGATTTTGAGGTTCTTTCACCTTTAAGGGTTCGGGTAACGCTTTACTTGATTTTATCCATTCTTTTGATGTTTTATGTTTTACACGAGGTGAAATTACCCTCTCGTGATCAGGAATTTGCTTTTGAGCCAAGTTAGATGGGGGTAATATAGGTTTTGGTGGCTTAGATGGTTGTTGTATCTTTTTGGTTTCACCCAGATTAACAGGTTTTGAGTCAATTACTTCTTCTGAGCTTTCAGGGATCTTAAGGTCTTTTTTTATCTCCTTTTCTGGTGATGCCGAAGTTGGTGGGGGTGCACCAACTTGTTCTAACATCGTTCTAATTTTTTGTGATTTTTCATAAAATTCTTTTCCTAGGGAATCATCTCCCAATTCTATGCATAAATAACTAATCTTGTCAAATAAAAATGCTGCTTCATCAAAATTTGCACTCTTAATTGCTTTTGTTGCATCTTCTATTAATCTATCTCTCTCAAATAAAGGTTTTAATAAAGGAGAAACCTCTGCACTCATTTCTAATATATCAGCAATAATTTGAATCATCTTATCTCGATTATTAGGATCATTAGCTATCATCGAATAAGTCTTTAATCCTAAAATACGCTCAATTTGAGTAGATTTTATTGCTCCTTCTAAATCTTGTTTATTCCCGATTACTGCCGTGTGAGCATGGGGTGCTTGCTCTTTTATCAACTCTAAGAAAAATTTGCTTTTGTCAATATTCTCTAAGGTTGATTCTGTAATTAAAAGAACAGCATCACTCCCTTTTATGAAATTGTTCCAAAGATAGCTAAATTGTTCCTGTCCTGCAAAATCCCATAAATGAAAATGTAATTTTCCAATTCTTACAGTTGCAATATCTCCTGTAATTGTTGGTATGTGTTCTATTGGGATTTCTTCAGCTCTTATCAATTTTGTTATTGTTGTTTTACCAACCCCAGAAAAACCAACTAAAGATATTTTGGGGCGTAAGTTTTTGTGGTTTACATCAACAATTGGATCAAATACTTCAAAAGTCTTAGCGTCAAATCGATGTTGTAATATTTCTTCAAAAAAATTAATGAATTCTTTTCGACACTTAACTAATTCCTTTTTTACATTATCAAATTTATCTGTTAAACCTGTAACAAATAAAAAAGTTAAGTTTAAACTCTTCTGCGTTACATATGAAACTTTAAACTTATAATAATCATGGAATTCAACTCGATCATCTTCTCTAGCAGCTTCGTCCTCCATAATTTCTTGAACAAGGTAATTTAAAGCTTCTTCTTTAAGAGCTTTACCAAAATGCCTATAATATAAAATTTCATCACCTTTATATATGAAAACTTGCCTTAATATAACATATCACCAAAGTAGTTTAATATTACTTTTCTAGAGTTTACTTGATACATATTTTACTAGATCCTTAATGATAGAGTATTTTCCTTTTTTAATTTCTTCTTGCTTTAAAGTAATTTCTATTTTTTTTAATTCCTTTCCAAAATCAAAAATTGAGAATTCTTTAATCTCTCCCTCCTTTAAATTATCACTTAATTTTTTTAAAAATACACTGATGTTGGGCATAAATTTTCCTAAATTAACATCCAATTCTAATTTTGAAATTAAGATTAAATTTTTTGTAAAAGTAAATAAATAATTATGTTGCTGGGCTTCTATTGCAAACGAATTTATCTTATCTAATTTAAGTTCATTTGCTATTTCAGAAGAATTTGAAATCAGTGAAAGAAGCCTTTGAGGAATTATTTTTCCTTTAAAAAATTCTTTAATCTTAGATTCTAATATAACTCCATACTTATTCGCAATAGCGCATTCAGCATTAAAATCAGTTTTTAACTGAGTGATAATTTTCTCGTAATTAATTTGACTCATGATTTTGAAAGCATTTTGTTGTTTAGATAATAAAAACCTATTTATTTATATTTATTTTGTTATAAGTTTCAATGATATTCACAGAATTTGAGAAAAATAATACAATATAAATTTAAAAGTACATAAAACACACTTTTTAGAAGAAGAATCTAATGTAACTGTCATGTCAGAATCAAAAACTGCGATACAAAGAACCAAAGAAAGTTATTATAAGCAACAGAGAAATTTAAAGATATTCATAAAAGAAACCTCTTATATTTTAAACATTTTGAATATGAAGGTGTGGATTATGAAAATCATTTGTAGCGGTAAGGAAAAGTAAAGCGTCGTTGAGTGAAATAGTTGCATTTCTTTCATTGAACGTGTAATTGTAATGTATGAAAATTGAACTCCATCCAAATTCGGCGATTATTACATTTTGATTAGAATTATAGGCTGAATTCCATTGAACGACACTCACTTCAAGTCTTTTTATACTATAAAATTCAACAGAGGAATTAAATTTAAGTTATTTAAATAACCCAAAAGAGGGGTGTTTCTTCACCATCATTCGTTTTAGCAGAGTATATTTTATTAATATATTTTAAGTTATAATACTGTTCAATTTCTTCTTCCGTTAATTCTCCAAATAAATCAAATCCTTTGTTGATTATATAATCATCCACAAAAGTGAGATATACCTCTGTATTATATTCTTTTTTAATTTCTTTTAGAAGATTTATTCCACTTTCATTAATATGATTACTTGGGGGGAATAAATCAGTTTCACTTTTTAGAAAATAAAAATTCTCCTCATACTGAAATGCAGCTGTTTTATTCTCAAACGGATAATAAAAATATTTAAATGCGTGTGTCCAGCCAAATTCAGTGATTATTACATTTTTGTTCTGAGTATTTTCTGAATACCATTGAATAAGGCTAGTATCTCTTCTATTAAGAGTAAATACTTTAAAACTAGTAGACTCAGATATAAAGGTCGTAAACAAAGAGAATATAATAATTGATAAAATAACTGCTTTCATTTTTAAAGTACCAATAGCTTTTATTTTAATTAGCTTATATAGGTATGAGACAAACCCAATTACAATGATTGGTGGAGACAAATATAGAATTCGCTGCCAAATCATGTTACTAAGAATTAATATGTTAAAAACAAAACCTATAAGTAGAAATACAAATAGACACAGTCCCCATAAAAAGAGCGGTTTTCCTTTAGGTTTTTTCTGAAATAAATATAATCCCCATATAGCAAACGAAATAATTAATATTATTTCATTTACAAGAAATATACTGATTATTTCCAAATTTAAATAGGTAAGATTCACGATTGAAAAAACTATATTAAATAAAACCAAAGTACTAAAAATTAGAGGGATGATTATTGAATCTTCAATTTTTTTATAGTTTTTCTTTTCTTTCCCTAATATTACCGATTTATATCTCCCTCTTGTGAAATTAATTGATTTCTGTAATCTCCAGAAAAATACGAACCCTACTAAAATCCCTCCTGAGCCCACTAAGAGTAGTAGATACCATGGAAGATTTAGTGGTATAAAGAACCAAAAATGACCACTCCCTATACTAAATACATTTAAAATTATAAAGATTCCAAATAATCCAATTAAAAATATTAGATCAATCCCTCGCTTATAATCTTTTAAAAAATATACAATATAAACGAATATAAAAGAGAAGAGGAAGAATATTGTTGTAATAACATGAGTAAGAACTGCTGATACAAAAATAATAGTAATTAAAACATATATATAAAACATCTTCGAATAGATTTGCTTTTTAGTTGGGCGTTCTACTTGAGTAAAAGTCTGTAATCTGACATATAATAGAAAAAATATAATTAAACATTTTATCAAAGCTGATCCTGAAGGCCAATATTGAACCATCATCATTGAAAAACCTAATGATGAAAATTCTAATAAAAATACTCCGAAGAAAGCTAAATTTCTATTTTTAAAAATTCGAATTAAAATATTATAGAAGATTAAACCAGATAAGAAAAAGGTGTAAAATGGAAAATATTTCGGGATCATCGTGTGACTTATTCCAGAAAAAAAGTGGATTACTGCTCCAAAAATGTTTAATCCTAGTTCGGCGTGGTATCCCTCAAGAGGAAGAATATTAATATCTGTTATAATCTTACTATTTAAGATGTGTAGCCAAGGATCTGTTCCAAGAAAGATACTAGTTTTCACAATGTTGAGAAACCCTATTAAAGTTATGAAGACAATAAGGAGAAAGCCATTTAAAGGAATTAAAGTTATTAGTTTCTTAAAAAAGGATGTTTTCTTTAGATCTCCTGCCTGTAAAGTGGAGTTTCTTGATCTTAAAAAATAAAAAGAGCCTTTATTCTTCTCACATAAAATTATATACAATGTCATCAATAAAAATGAAAAAACTACAAGAAAAAAGAAATAGAAACCACTAAGAGGTAATCCTGTCCAATAACAAACATATCCAATAATAATATAAAAAGACGAGTTGACTACAATCAATAAACTTAATTTCTCAAGAGATGTAAATGTGTCATTATTGAGAATGATGAAAAATAAAGGGTAACAGGGTAGAAATAAAACACTGAATATGGTCCCTAAATTTACCATTGTATGGAAAGTAAAATTTAAGAACGGTACCCCATCCAATCCTAAAAGTATATCAATTTTAATTAAATTTAAAAATACGAATATAAGAGAAATTATGGAGATTAAGAATAAAATCAAATAAATTCTCGATTTAATCAAAGAATATAGCTTAGATAATTCCAAATCAAATTTACCCATCTTTGTATCCAAAATTATGTTAATGTTAAATCAATTTTATATTCGGTACAATACCATTCCAAATAATCTCTTAATCCCCTTTCTTGGGTATATTTTGGTATGAAATTTAATATCTCTTTAGCTTTCGAAATATCAGCATAACTATGTAAAATATCACCCGGTCTTGGATCTTTGTAAATTAACTTTAAATTATCCTTATTCAAAAGTTTTAATAGTAAGTTAGCAAGATCTGTAATTTTAATTGGCGAACCTGCACCAATATTAAAAATTTCTCCTCTAGCATTACTCTCTGCTGCTAATATATTCGCATTAATTACATCCTTAATATATGTAAAATCTCGTGATTGTTCCCCATCACCAAATATTATAATATCTTGATTTCTAATGATTCTTCCCAACCAAATTGCAAGTACTCCACTATAAGGTGAGTCTCTTTGTCTTGGACCATAAACATTAAAATAACGTAAAGAAATTGTATCCATTCCATATGTTTCATAATAAGATTGCATATATGCTTCACATGCTAATTTTGCCACCCCATAGGGAGATATTGGTGATCTTCTCATATCTTCTTTCTTAGGTAGGGTAGGTGTGTTTCCATAAACGGCTGAACTTGAGGCAAAAACGATTTTTCTCACATCTCTATGCCTCGCTGCGTTTAATAAATTAAGTGTACCATTAACATTAACGTCGTTACAGGAATCAGGCATTAAAACTGACTGAGGAACGCTAGTAAATGCGGCTTCATGATATATAATTTCAATTTCTTTTAATACATCAATTAAAAAGTTAAGATCTCTTATATCTCCTTTTATAAATTGGAAATTTATATTATCTAAAACTCCCGTTAAATTATCGAGTCTACCGTTGTAAAGATTATCGATCCCTGTTACCTTCGCACCTAATTCAAGTAATTCAATTGTTAAATTACTACCTATAAAACCAGCAGCTCCAGTGACTAATATTTTTTTATCTTTCAGGCTCATTGCTACAATTCTATATATATGGGATTAAAAATATACTAAAGTTTTTCTTTAAATACGATTTTTAACTTAAGAAATTTTAAATAAAATTAAAATGTTTAGAATGAATCATCTCTTAAAATAGATTTAAAATATTTAATTTAAATCTGATAGATATCTCATAAATTCCTTTTTATATTGATATTAAAATGCTCCGTCTCGGATCTCAAAATCTTTAATAACTTTCAATAAATCCTAATAGTTTCTGCATGAATTTACAATTTACTTACAACATTTATAATAAAAATAAAAATAAAAAAAGAAATTTACAATTATAAAATCAAAGGTATTCTTGTTTCTTAGGAATGCTTTTCAAATCTGCTAAAAGAACTAAACCTCCGACAAGCGCGACAATGATCCAGAGTAAAAATGCAGCTCCAGAACCTACTGTGCCTATTAGAGCTCCTGATGTAAAACTTGTAATTGCAGCACCGATGTAACCACATCCATCAATAAATCCAGTAGCGGCAGATGCAGCTTTTCTTGTACTGAATTCCATCGGTATTGTAGAGACTAAAATTGCATGAGGGGCAAAGTTCAGTATTCCTATCAATATCAATACTGGAATCCCAAACACCACATCTAGAGGAGGTAGCAACGTATATATGAATAAGGTTAACGACAGTAAAATGAAAAAGAAACAAACTACAGGTATCCTTTTTTTACCCACGAATTTATCAGATATCCAAACTCCAATAATAACACCAATAAGTCCTCCAATGGGATAGAATATAGATTTCCATATAGCAAAAAATTCTCCTTCAGTTACTATTATTAATGGAAGCCAATCGGTTAAGCCATACCTAACCATATTTAAACAGAATAATCCAAATGCAGCAAAAAGAACTGTTCTTGTTTTGATTACTTTTTCAAACGTGTATTTAAAGCCTAAAAATTCATCATCTCGAGATTCTCCTAATTCAACTTTACCTTCGCTTTCTTCTTCAATAGTTGGTAACCCACATTCTTCAGGAGCGTTTCTTACACGCAGATAAAAGTGAATCGCCATGAAAAACATGATAACTCCGGGGACTATAAAAGCAAATCTCCAATTTAAACTGAAAGTTTCAGTTATCAGTATTGCTATAAGCCATGATACTACACCCCCGAGTAAATAAGATGTAGCAAGTCTGCTAGACCACTTCCCTCTTTCCTCTGGAGGAGTCCAATTTGCCATTGTTTTTACAGAAGGAGCCCATCCCATTGATTGGAAGTATCCATTTAATCCCCATAAAATGAATGCTAACCAGATAAATTCAAATGCAACTCCCATAAATAAATTTATCACTGAAGATACTATCAAACCTATTGCGACAAATTTTCTGGCACCAACTTTATCACCTAGGAAACCGTTGATAAATTGTCCAGCTGCATACGCAAGAAAAAAAGTTGTTCCGATAAGCCCCATTACTGCTGGTGTAATACTCAATTCAGTCATTAAAAGAGGTTTTGCAATAGAAAGGTTAGCGCGCCCTATATAATAAATCATGTAAGTGATCCACACTGTAAAGAATATTCGTAGCCTCCACGACTTAAATTTTTGCTTTACTTCATTTTCATTAGTAGCCATTATTTTTCCACCTTCTTTTTTATTGTATTTTTATATTTTTCCATCTCTTATTAATTGCTGAGCATATTCATAATCTTCATCAGTATCCATTTCCACCCATTCTCCTTTTATATCAACTGAATACATTGAGTAACCTCTAAAAATAAGTTCCTCAAGCATATCTGTTAAATATGCCTTTTGCATTGTGATAGCATCATGGAATCGTCCCTCAAACTTACATGTCTTATTATATTTCGCACGATTATAATTACGCATCAATATTTCTGCTCCTCTTTTTGAAAATTTCCCAAGACCAATGAATTCTCCATAACCACGATCAGGATTATAAAATTTTGAAAGATGAATGATCTTTCCACCTTCGACAATTGCTAACTCAGCTTCATCTGTAGGATGTTTCGTTCGTCCTTCATATCTTTTCCTCCACTCTGTATCTACGATAAAGCTGAAATCATAAGGCGAATCCATTAACTTTTTAACGACGTTATTGCTGTACAAAATATCTGAATATGTAAAGATAAAACCATTTTTCATTGCCTCCTCAGCGTAAAACAAGGATTCTAGAATATTATTGTTATAATAATCCTCATTATCATAGTAGGAAATATTTGGTAAGTCAATTTTATCCTTTTGATATCCTCGAACAATAGCAAAATCATCAATACCATTTTGACGAAAAACATCCATTGTTCGTTCAAGGATGCTTTTACCTTCAATTTCTAATAAACACTTTGGTTTATATTCAGTTAGAGGTCTTAATCTTGTACTCGGACCTGCAGCTATTATAATTACTTTCATTTCTTTTACTTCCTTATTTTCTTCATATCGTCTTACTATTCTCTCTAAAAGTGAAATATGCTCATTAAATTTTTCAGATGTTTTTTTATATCCGATTTTCTTGACACTCTCATAAATTATCTTAATGTCTTCAAGATCAGAATATTTTTGTTTCGGCATATAACTACATAAATAGTTTATTAACAGGATGAGTACATTTACCTATATAAACTTTTAGGAATTTGATTATCAATAATTTTTTTAGTTAATTTGAATAAGATGAAACTTTATATAGGTAAATAAAATAGATTTTCATTTATTTATTAGGTATCAAATTTGAGTTTTCCCTAACTTTAAATATCTTTTCTTTCTTATTCATAATTCTATTATATCTTTTAGGAAAATCAAAAGAATTTTTATTAAATTAAATAAGAGCTTGAAAGAAAAACAGGAATTATCTGTAATACTTTTTTGCATGTTTGTTGAAATACAGTGGAAAATATAAAATCCAAACTACAATCTCCTTCCATCTCTGGATTAGGAGTTTTCTTCTAGCCCAAACTGACCTTAGTACAAATTTTAAGTACCCTGTTTGATTCAATTGATTAGATACTTCATTTAATTCTGTATCTAAGATTATGAATCTTTTCGTATACTTTTTGTATTTTCGCATTAATTTTTTTAAACCTATTCCCGTTAATCTGTTATAAAAAAGAATTGTTATACAATGTTGCTTATCACCGTAATCAAGTTTACTTATTCCCGGATTAATGATGATTATATTGTGTTGTCCAAGGTTTTCCTTAAGGAATCTGACTAATTGAGGTGGAAATTGTTGAGGAATAATTATATTCGTAGATATTAATTTAGGTAAAACACTTTTCTCATAGAGAGAAAGCAATAACGATTGAAATGTTTTATATGCTTTTAATTCAGATTTTAAATAAAACTGATATAATTCGTTATAAATTTTATTATGATCGTTTTTAAGGTCTTCTTTTTCTAAAGGATCTTCAGTTAAATTATACAATGAAAATATTCCATTATTATTAACTAGTTTCCAGTCTGATTTAATTATCATAGTTCTTTTAACTGCTTGAAACATTAAATAGCAATCTCCACGGATAGTTCTATTCCTATTAACATCAATTTTATTCTCAATTAACGCTTTAAATGAAGATGAGTCTCGTTCATATGATATATTGATATTGAGGTAATCAAGAACAGTTTCCATCAGATCAACCAGATAAACTCTTTCTTTTATAAGTCTAGGGGAAGAGGAGGTCAATTTTGAAGGTAATTTTATAAATAAAATAGGTTGCATTGAAGATTGGTGAATATCGTCAAAATGTAATAATTTTGTTTTCTTATATAAATTCTTATCGTAAAAACCATGATCAGAATTGATAATAATAACAGAATTTTCCCAATAATTATTCTCTTTTAAATAATCGATAATTTTCCCTAAATAGTGATTAGTTTTTAGACCACTTGGTCTGAAAAAGGTGAATAAAAATTTTTTTTCACGCGGATCGAATTTCTCAACTTTTTGGAAGAAATATTGATAAACTTCCTTAGCATCCAACCAATGATCTCCTTTGTACATACCAGATTCATAAAAAGGGTTAAGGATATCTTTTAGAATTACAGCTTGTTCTCTACCGAAGATAACTGATTCAACTTTATAATCCTCCCTCTTTAGGGGTTCTATAAAATTCTGGTATTTTAAGCTAGGTAAGTTTTCAATTGAGCGAAATAATCAGGAAAAATATAATAAGGAAATCTACCAGTTAAAAAGGAAATAAGAGATAAGTTAGTAGAAGGAAATTGGGATATACAATCTTCGAAATAAAATCCTTCCTTATTATTCTTTAATGTGTTATATACAGGAAGCAAACTGTGTAAATCTGAACGTTCATAATTACATATTGAGTCTGTTACTATCCAGAATATGTTCATCTTATTAACCTTGACTATGCTATAATGAGATTTTAAAATATATAGTTTGATAAGTCGAAAATAAAATTCTAAAATTTCAAAAATGGAAATTATTGAGGAATTAAAAATTTATTGTCTCTATATTCTATATTGAAAAAGATTCTTTAAAAAATAGCGAGTGTAAAAATTAGAACTGATAGATATGTTAGCTTTTGTTATTTCTTTTCTTAATCGTTATAAATAAATTTATATATAATATATTTAAAATACGTAAATATATTCATCCTATTCCTAATCGCTAATTCATTATGTATATCAATTTTAACTTGTGGATATTTTGGGTGCATATAACGAAAAATATTTTGATCAGAAATATTTAATTCATATTGTGATGTTTTTTTTGAATAAATATCAACTATTTTATCTGGATAATAATCTCTAAGTAATTTCCATATTGGATGCTTCCGGAGTTGAATCTCTTTTAATAATTTTAAAAATTCTTCGAGAAATTTTAACAAGAAATTCTTTCTCCCTACAAATACACCAGCATTCAAATGTTGATAGCTAGTGCCATTAAAGTGTTTAGCCCAGATTCGAGATTTTTTAGTAGGATAACCACGTGGCATGGTGGTTGACATAAATAGAAGTTCGCATTTATATTTGGAAAATATGTCTAATATCTTTTGCGGATTATTAATAAAAATACTATCAGCAGGATCACAATATAATATTAAATCATCTTTACAAGTTGTATTTTTGAGGTAATCTAATAACCATGTTATTTTGTAGATGTGATTCCATTCAGTTACTTCGGGACGATTCAAGCAGACATAATTATCAATTCCTAAATGGTCTAAGTTTTTCTCTAATAAACTTTTTGTTGTGTAATTATGTGTCATTAATATTGTTAAATTATTTGGTTTCCTAAATTTTTGATAGAAAATCTGGTTTTTTTGCATGTCTTTAAAGACATCCTCTGCCCAAGATTTCCTATGGATTAGAATAGATTTAAAATTTTTATGATTTTTCTTTTTAAATCCCTTTAATCTTTTTTTTATTTTTTTGAATCTCTTTAATAGTTTTTTGATTAAAGTTCTTAATTGACTTTTAATTCCTATTCACCTGCGTGCTAAGTATATTGGCTTAGTTAAATTTCCTATTTCATATTTTATTTTTTTAATCGATTTTCAAACATTATTCTAATTAATATATCATTTCAATTATTAGTTCCTTGTACTTTTCTTCATTGAGTGATCCTTCTGAATTCTTTAAATTTTATCTTACATTGTAAAAGCATTTTAATTTGAGATATCCTTAGAAATTTTTTGAAAAATAAATTATTTTTCAAAATCTTTGAATCATAAATTTAATTCGAAACTCATAATTTCTCACTAAGATAGATAAAAAGGGATTCAAATTAATGATTAAACTGAAGATTTTGACTTTAAAGATGACTTAGAAAAATTTAAGAGAAACACTTTAGATAAATATCTATTAAATTGAAATCATATACATGATTTTGTAAGATTATAATTAAATTATAAACCGGATAAAATTAGAAGGTTGAAATAGTTTAGATTAATTGAATAGAATTATGGCACTGTATATACAAAATTTTAACGTTAATTAAATAGTTTTTAACCATTCAGAAGTTTTTTTTATTCCATCCTCAATACTTGTTAAGTTTAAATCTAATTGCCTTTCTAATTTATCAGTATTTAGAATTAAATAAGGAACATCAACTTTTCTTGCGTCTTTAAATTCTAATTTAAAATTCCCTATTTCATTCTGAGTAATTTCAATAATATCGTTTATAGAATATCCTTTCCCTGATCCAATGTTAAAAATATCATTTTGAATTTTGCTTTCAATTAAATCAACGATAATTTTTACAAGATCCTTGACATAGATAAAGTCACGAACTACAGTCCCGTCGCCCCAAATTTCCACAGTTTCTCCATTAAATACTTTTTTGAGAATTACATTTATGATTCCTTGTTTTTGACTGTTATGGTATTCTCCATAGGGATTTGATGGTCTTAATATTAGATAATTTAACCCAAATAACTTGTTATAAAGCTGAAGATATTTTTCGATGGTTAATTTAACTATTCCATAAGAACTAATAGGGTTTTTTGAATCCGTTTCTTTCTTTTTTTTCCTATCTTTTGAAACACCATAAATTGTCCCTCCTGAAGATAGAAAAACTAAATTTTTACACTTATATTTTAACATAATATCTAAGAGATTGATTGTATTTATTAAATTCGATTTAATATCATAAATGATGTTCTTATTTGATGAGGATGGATCATTAGTATTAATTAGATGAATAACCATATCTATCTGTTGTTCTTTAAAAATGAATTCAAAATCTTCTACATTATTAAAATCTCCATAATATACTTCTGTCTTCTCCAACAGATCAGAATTATGAATTATTGCATTTTTAATATTAAATATAAATATTACATACTCGCTACGATTTATTAATTCTTCAGTTAAATTAGTTCCTATAAAACCAAGACCTCCAAATATTAAGACTTTTTTTCTCAAATTCTCCTCACCTATAAACTTCTAAATATTAACTTTTTAAAGAATTTTTAAATATTTCAATTTATTGTCTTATTAAACACTTCCAGTTTCAATTACGATTAATCTTCAATCTCGAACTGAGCTAACATCCTAAAAATATAATAAAAAAGTAATATTTAAAAGTATTGTAATTGAAATAGACGGGAGGAATATGAAAGGAATTATATTAGCGGGAGGAAGTGGTTCAAGGCTTTATCCGATTACACAATCTATAAGCAAGCATCTTATCCCTATTTATGATAAACCTATGATATATTATCCATTATCTGTACTAATGCTTGCCGGTATTAGGGAGATTCTTATAATATCGACTCCGGAACATATAAATCTTTACAAAAAACTGTTGGGAGATGGAAGTAGAGTAGGTTTAAAGATTTCTTATAAGATTCAAACTGAACCTCGCGGGTTACCAGATGCTTTTATTGTAGGAAAAAAGTTTATTGCTGGTGAAAAAGTTGCTCTTATTCTTGGTGACAATGTTTTTTTTGGTCAAGGGTTCACCCCAGTGTTAAACGAAGCATTTTCATTAAAGGAAGGGGCATTAATCTTTGGTTATTACGTTAATAATCCTGAAGCATTTGGAATTGTTGAATTTGATGAAAATTGGCAAGTAATATCATTAGAGGAGAAACCAAATCACCCCAAATCTAATTACGCCATTCCTGGGCTTTATTTTTGCGATGAGGAAGTTGTAGAGATAGCGTTAAGGTTAGAACCATCACAGAGAGGAGAGCTTGAGATTACTGATTTGCTTAATGAATATCTTAGAAGGGAAAAGTTACGAGTGCAACTTCTAGGAAGAGGGTTCGCTTGGCTTGACACGGGAACTTATGATGGATTGCTTGAAGCATCTAATTTTATTGGAACAATACAGAAACGACAAGGGCTCTATATTGCATGTATCGAGGAGATTGCATATAACAAAGGGTATATTACCCGACAAGATGTACAGAAGATCGCAGATACAATATCAAACACAGATTATGGAAAATACTTAAATATGATTTCCTGCAAAGAACAAAAGCAAAAATGATATTCTAGAAAAAAAGAATAATTCTTGCTGTAAAATTGGAATTTGACCAATTAAGAGTTATATATGATGTTTTTTAGGAATATTGAAACTTAAAAATAATAATAAAGCTTTGATAAAGGATTAGAAATACTACTTTCATAATTACATAGCAACGGATTAAATAAAATGAAACGGTGATAATGAAAATTCATTATTTAAACCATTAATAAATGTTTAAAAAAAGCCTCTGCTTATAATTTAATATGCTTTAAGGAAATAAATATTAAAATTCTGAAGCAAATTGAAGAGGCATTAATTATACAAATTTTGTATAACAAGTTCATGATTTTATGAAAGTTTGTCTTGTTACTGGCGGGATGGGTTTTATCGGAAGTAATTTTATAAGATATCTATTCGATTCTAATTTAGATTTTAAAGTTATCAATATAGATAAATTAACATATGCGGGAAATCCTGAAAATCTTAAAGCTATTGAAGAAAAACACCCTAATCAATATAAATTCTATAAAATGGATATATGTGATTTTAAAGCTGTTGATGAGATCATTCTCAAGAATGATGTAGATTATATCATAAATTTTGCCGCGGAATCCCATGTTGATCGTTCAATAATTAATCCCTCTTTATTTTGCGATACAAATATAATGGGAACATTAAGTCTATTAAATTCAGCAAAAAAAAACAATGTTTGCAAATATATTCAAATATCTACAGATGAAGTTTATGGCTCTTTAAATTTTGATGATGCATCTTTTACCGAGAATCATCAATTAGCGCCGAATAGCCCTTATTCTGCAAGTAAGGCTTCTGCAGATCTTTTAGTAAGGTCATATTACAAGAGTTTTAATCTTCCCGTAAATATTACTCGGTGTTCCAATAATTATGGCCCTTACCAATTTCCAGAAAAATTGATACCGTTAATGATTAATAATGCTTTAATGAACAAAAGTTTGCCGGTTTATGGTAAAGGATTAAATGTGAGAGATTGGCTTCACGTAAGTGATCACTGTAAAGCTATTGTAAAAGTATTATTAGAAGGAAAAATTGGAGAGATTTACAATATAGGAGGAGATTCAGAGATTCCTAATATAGAATTGGTTGAAAAGTTATTAAAAATTTTGGATAAGCCCAAATCATTAATAACATTTGTAAAAGATAGACCAGGTCATGATTTAAGATACTCAATGAATCG
>LAZR01000823.1_pt1 | contig 21380 bp, 22 predicted proteins | sample 329461 | NCBI WGS metagenome assembly LAZR01 (sample SAMN03002196, study PRJNA259156) | marine sediment metagenome | biome: sea floor; feature: Hydrothermal impacted sediments; material: marine sediment; isolation source: Loki non-amplified sample from Loki's castle hydrothermal vent sediment ...
CTGCCGCCACCCAGTGACGGATTTCGTTGCCGCCCTCGGTCTCCTTCTGGTGATCGAGGGCGTCGTCTATTGCCTGTTTCCCGACGCGATCCGGCGGATCGGCCGGATGGCCGAGGCGATGCCCGATACCTCGATGCGGGCCGGCGGACTCGTCGCAATGATCATCGGCGTCGGTCTGGTCTGGCTCGTGCGCCACTGACGGTGGCTTGCGCCTGACCCCTGTGGTTACGCCCTCGGTCTTTTCGGCGAACGCGGCGATAACCCTCTCGATAAACTGAAAAAGTCGCATTTTCCGGATTTGACGCCACGACTGTCGGTGGGCAGGCCGTTCGGCCTTCTGGATAGCCGCTGTGTCGCTTCCCTCGCAGATCCGAAGGCGCGATGCCGGCCCCGCGAGACGCGTTGACCTGTCAGCCGGACATCACAATGTCGCGACGCGTCTGATCCGCCCTGAAGCGATCGCCTTAAAATCCGGGCTGAGACGAAAGGCATCGTGGGTCGCCGACCGATAGAATGACCGTGATCGCCTTGCAGGACGCTTTGCGTGGGCTACGTCATGCCCTTCGTGCTTCTGCGGGCTGCAGGGGCGGATCGCAGCGAGCCTCGATGTCCGGATGGCTCGCTGAAGCGAAGTCTTGGAACAAGGACGCATCGTCATGATTGCTACCTCCCCCAGCCGCTCGGTCGATTTCTCACAGACTCTAAACCTTTATCGAACCGTCAGAGAGGCGAGCCGCAGTCTCGGCGCGCCCCTGTCGGACGCCGATGCGACCGTGCAATCGATGCCGGACGCAAGTCCCGCCAAATGGCATCTCGCGCATACGACCTGGTTCTTCGAGACCATGGTGCTCGCGCCGAACGTTCCGGGCTACCAGGTGTTCGACGAAAGCTTCAATTTCCTCTTCAACTCCTATTATGAGACGATCGGCGAACGTCATCCGCGCCCGATGCGCGGCATGATCACCCGGCCGTCGCTGGATGCGGTGTTCGCCTATCGCGACCATGTCGACGATGCCGTGGAGACCTTGTTGAAAGACAGGCCGTCGCCGGCGATGGCCGAACTTGTGGAACTCGGCTGTCATCACGAGCAGCAGCACCAGGAACTGCTCCTGACCGATATCCTGCACCTGTTCGCGCAAAACCCGCTGCGGCCAGCTTACAAGGATCCCGCTCCGGTCGGTATCGAGAGCGGGGCGCCGGAGCCGGCGCGCTATCGCAGCTACGAGGGCGGCATCGTCGAGATCGGCCATGACAGAGAGGGCTTTGCCTTCGACTGCGAGGGGCCGCGGCACCGCGCGCTGATCGAGCCCTTCCGGCTGGCCGACCGGCTGGTTACCAACGGCGAGTGGATGGAGTTCATCGCCGACGGCGGCTACCGCGATCCGCTGCTGTGGCTATCAGCCGGGTGGGCGACGATCCTGGCGCAAAAATGGTCGATGCCGCTCTACTGGAACGAGCGGGATGGCGAGTATTGGACGATGACGCTGCGCGGCGCGCAGCCAGTCGATCGATCGGCGCCGGTCACCCATGTCAGCTATTTCGAGGCTGACGCCTTTGCAACCTGGGCCGGGCGGCGCCTACCGAGCGAGACGGAATGGGAGCACGCGGCGAGTGACGTGGCACTGGAGGGCAACTTCGCCGATTCCGGTCGCTTGCGGCCGAAGCCGGCCGCTGCGGCCGGGGAGGGGCTGCGCCAGATGTTCGGCGACGTCTGGGAATGGACGCGGAGTCCGTTCACCCCGTATCCGCGTTTCAAGCCGGCCGAAGGTGCGGTGGGCGAATACAACGGCAAGTTCATGTGCGGCCAGTTCGTCTTGCGCGGCGGTTCCTGCGTGACGCCGGCCAGTCATATCCGCTCGACGTACCGGAATTTCTTCCCGCCAGACGCCCGCTGGCAGTTTTCCGGTCTGCGTCTGGCGGAGGACGTCTGAGATGCTTGATCAGGCCGAGTTGGTCGATCGGCAGCGGGAAGCCCTGCGAGCCGACGTGATCGCGGGGCTGTCGCAGCCGCGCAAGGGGCTGCCCAGCCGCTGGCTCTACGACGACCGAGGCTCGGAGTTGTTCGAGGAGATCACTGGGCTTGACGAATATTACCCCACCCGCACCGAGACCGCGGTTCTACGCTCGAAAGCGGAGGAGATCGCGGCCTTCTGCGGCTCCCACGTCACGCTGCTCGAATATGGCGCCGGGGCCGGTATCAAGACAGAAATCCTGCTGGAAGCACTTCGCGAGCCAGCGCTTTACGTGCCGATCGACATCTCCGGCGATTTCCTGAGCCAGTCGGCGCGTCGTATCGAAAGCCGCTTTCCGGCCCTGGCGGTACAGCCGGTGGTCGCGGATTTCACCACCGATTTCGATCTGCCGGCGGATGTTCCGAGCGATGGGCTGCGCTGCGGCTTTTTTCCCGGTTCGACGATCGGCAATCTCGACGCCGCCGACACCGATGCATTTTTGCGTCGGATGCGCCGTCACGCCGGTCGCGGCGGGCGAGCGGTGGTCGGTATCGACTTGAAGAAGGATCTTGGCGTACTCCTCGCAGCCTATGACGACCGGGAGGGCGTGACGGCCGCTTTCAACCTCAATCTTCTCGCCCGGATCAACCGGGAGTTGGAGGCCGACTTTCCTCTCGATCGTTTTGTCCACGAGGCTCGCTGGAACGACGAGACCTCGGCGGTGGAGATGCACCTGAAGAGCCTCGACGACCGGACCGTCAGGATCGACGGCCATCGCTTCGACTTCTCCGCCGGTGAAACGATCCACAGCGAGAGTTCGCGCAAATATTCGCTGGAAGGCTTCGCCGCCGTTGCCGCCGCTAGCGGGTGGAGCGTCGATCAAGTGTGGACCGACTCCGCGAAACGATTCGCGATTGTCGGCTTGGCTCCAAGCGACGCGGACGCGGGTCGGTCCCGGTTCGCAGAGGGCGAGGGAGCAACATGCGGCGACGCTTGACCCCGAGAGACCGGGACGGGCACAATTGCTGCCAACACCATCGCTTCACCATGCCGTATGCTTCTTGATTCCGTGGCCTTTTGAGGTCACGTCTATGAGGTGGCCGCGCGGCGCTTGAGGCGCCGTGTCGAGCCTGCGAAAGGACAGATGATGACAATCCGCCTGCGCCGCTTTTCGATTGCCGCCACGGCTGGATTCGTTCTGGCGGCCACGTCGGTTTTTGCCCCGATCGCGACCCACGCGCAGCCGGTCGATCCGATGCCGGCACCCGACGCCGTCGTGCCGGCGCTTCCCGCGCCCCCCGTCGACGGCGCCGACCCTAAGACAGACGTCGCGACGCCGCCGCAGACTCCGGGCTCGTCGCCCTTTAAGGGACCGGAATCGATCGCGGATCTGGCTGAAAAGCTGCTCGACGCGGTGGTCAACATCTCAACGTCGCAGAATGTCGATATGCCCGGACGGGGCGTGCCGAAGCTGGAGGCGCCCGAGGGCTCGCCGCTGCAGGACTTCTTCGACGATCTCTTGAAGCAGGAAGACGGGGCCGGCGAGCGGCGCCTGCAGTCGCTCGGTTCCGGCTTCGTTGTCGATTCGAGCGGCATCGTCATCACCAACAATCATGTCATCGCCGACGCGGACAAGATCACCGTGAATTTTCCCGACGGCACGCAGCTCGAAGCCGAGCTGCTCGGCACCGATCCGAAGACTGACCTTGCGGTGTTGAAGGTCGAGTCGGAAACGCCGCTCACCGCCGTCCAGTTCGGCGATTCGGAAAGTCTGCGGATCGGCGACTGGGTGATGGCGATCGGCAATCCGTTCGGCCTCGGCGGTTCGGTTTCGATCGGCATCGTCTCCGCCCGCGGCCGCAATATCAACGCGGGTCCCTACGACAATTTCATTCAGACGGATGCGGCCATCAATCGCGGCAACTCCGGCGGCCCACTGTTCGACATGCACGGCAATGTCGTTGGCATCAACACCGCCATCATCTCGCCGACCGGCGGCTCGATCGGCATCGGCTTCTCGATTCCGTCGAAGCTCGCAGTCAATGTCATCGACCAGCTGCGCGAGTTCGGCGAGACCCGGCGCGGCTGGCTCGGCATTCGGCTGCAGGCGGTCACCGACGACATCGCCAAGGGGCTCGGCATCGGCAAGGCCAGGGGCGCGGTGGTGATGGGCATCGTCCCCGGCGGTCCTTCCGACAACGGTCTGTTGAAGGTAGGCGACGTCATCGTCAGCTTCGACGGGCGCGAAATCGATACGTCCCGCGATCTGCCGCGCATCGTCGCCGAGACGCCCGTCGGCAAGACGGTGCCGATGGAGATCCTGCGCAAGGCTGCCGCCGCCGACCCCGCCGAGGCGATGTCGGTCGAGGTTACCCTCGGCCGGCTGGAGGACGGCGAAAAGCTGATGGAAACGGCCAGCGAATCGACGGCGAGTTCGCCGAAACCAAGCGGCGACAAGAATTCCAAGATGGCGAGCGTCGAAATCCTTGGCATGACGCTCACCGATCTGGATGGCCCGCTGCGCGAGCAATATAGCCTGGCCGAGGACGCCAAAGGCGTGGTGATCACCGCGGTCAAGCCGAATTCGGGAGCCGCCGAAAAGGGCATCGAAACCGGCGTGACGATACGCGAAGTCGCCCAGGAAGAGGTGTTCAGCGCCAAGGAGGTCGCGAGCAAGATCGCCAAGCTGAAAGAGGACGGTCGCAAGAACGCGCTGCTGCTCCTGGCCTCGGCCAATGGCGATTTGCGCTTCGTCGTGGTGCCGATCGATTGAGATCGGCAACCGGGCTCGCTCTTTTTGGGCCGGCTGGTCGATGCGTCACGTCATCGTGGCGTATGAAGCCATGCGTGCCGAGCAAGCCTGTAGAGCCGGTGACGGACAAGATGCGGATGGGCCGCCGCCTCCACCGTCGGGTGGTCGAAATCGGCGTCGCGAGAAAACCCGAGGCGAAGCATCACTGCTTCGGATTTCTCATTGTCGTCGACGCAGAAGCTGACGATCTCGGCGGCGTCGATGGGGGATGCGAAGGCCAGATCCAGACAGGCCGACGCAGCCTCTGTCACCAAGCCGCGCCCCCAAAACTCCGGCAAAAGGCGCCAACCGATCTCGATTGCGGGCGCCATCGGCATCGGCTTTTCGACATTGGCCAATCCGAGAAAGCCGATCGCATGACCGCTCGCCCTGTCCTCCAGTGCAAAGAAAGTCAGCCCGTCTTCTTCGTACCGCTGGTTGAGCGCGGCCATCATCGCGTCGGACTGCGTGCGGTCCCGTCGGAATGGGAAAAACCGCATGATCTCCTCGTCGCTGTTCAGGCGGTGGAAGGTCGAACGGTCGCGTTCTTCCCAGAGTCGCAGAACGGTCCGCGCGGTGGCGCATGAGATCATCCGGCGAACTCGTCCCGCCTGTAGCCCTGAACGAACAGCAGCGACGTCAGGTCGCCGTGGTCGATGCGGTGGGGCGCTTGCGCGGCGACTGCCGGCTTGGCGTGCAGCGCGATGCCGGTGCCGGCGCGCTTGATCATCCCGAGGTCATTGGCCCCGTCGCCCACCGCGATCGCTTGCGCTGCGCCGACACCGCGCCCCGCGGCGATCGCTTCCAACGCCGTCACCTTCGCAAGGGCTCCAAGAATGGGCTCTTCGACGTGGCCGGTGAGTTGTCCCGCCTCGGCAAACAGGCGGTTGGCGCGGTTTTCATGAAAGCCGAGGCGCGCGGCGATTGGACCGGTGAATACCGTGAAGCCGCCGGAAACAAGCGCTGTGTAGGCGCCGTTGGCCCGCATGGTCGCGACCAGCGTTGCGCCGCCGGGCGCGAGCGTGATGCGCTCGGCGATGACCTTGGCCACGACCGCCTCCGGCAGACCCGCAAGCAGGGCGACGCGCTCCCTGAGAGCCGGTTCGAACTCGATTTCACCGTTCATCGCCCGAGCGGTGATCGCGGCAACGCGGTCCTTGATTCCGACCTCGGCGGCGAGTTCGTCGATGCATTCCTCGCCGATCATCGTCGAATCCATGTCGGCGATCAAAATGTCCTTGCGCCGCTCCGCGCGCTGCTGCACCACGCAGTCGAAGCGGCCGGCGGCGGCAATTTCGGCGACGGTGCGCCGCTGCTCAGGTGAGGGAGCGGCCTCGAAGGCGAGATCGGCTGCGAAATCGGGGGCGAGCCAGTCGACTGTCTCAGGTCGAACATCGAGCTCACGTGCGATGTCGACAAGGGCGCGAGCCGGCAGGCCGGCCCCGGTCGGTGCGGCGATGAGCGTTGCGACGAACATGATATGGCGATCCGAGATGGCAGAAAAACAGGCGATCCTGATAGCTGGGCCGACCGCCAGCGGCAAGTCGCGCCTGGCGCTCGAACTCGCCAAGCGACATGACGGGGTCATCGTCAATGCCGATTCGATGCAAGTCTATGCGGGGCTCGAAATCCTGACGGCGCGGCCGACGTCGGCCGATCTCGAGCGGGTTCCGCATCGCCTTTACGGCCATGTGCCCCCCCATGAAACCTACTCGGCCGGAACGTATACACGCCAAGCGGCAGCCGTACTCGCGGACATCCGAGCGGCTGGACGGACCCCCATTTTCTGCGGCGGAACAGGACTTTATTTCAAGGCGTTGCTGGGTTTTCTGGATGCCATGCCCGAGGTGGCGCCGGAGCTTCGCGAGACATGGCGGCGACGGCTGGTGGAAGAAGGCGCGCCGGCGCTGCATCGGCTTTTGTCGGAGCGGGACCGCGTCGCCGCAGCCCGCATCAAGCCGGCGGACGGACAACGGATCGTCAGGGCGCTGGAGGTGGGCGAGGCAGCCGGAACGCCGCTGTCATCCTTGCAGGCGGGAGAGGGCGAGGGGCTGCTCGACAGTGGCAAATGCGTGAAGATCATCCTTGCGCCGGAGCGAAGTCGGCTGCGCGAGACGATCGCGCGGCGCTTCGATGCCATGGTTGCCGCCGGCGCGCTTGCCGAGGTCGCCGCGTTTTTAGCGCTGCCCGGCGCGCTGGCAGGGTCGGCGGCCAAAGCGATCGGTGTCGCCGAATTCGGCGCGGTGCTCGACGGCGGGCTGACTCTCGACGCGGCGACAGCCCGCGCGGTGACACGCACAAGGCAATACGCCAAGCGCCAGGAAACCTGGTTCCGGCATCAGTTCGGTGCCGACTGGGCGCGGTTGGAAGCGCCCGACGCCGATCTAATCTCGTCAATTTGATCGACACGGTTAAGCGGATGGTGAACCTATTGCGCTAGTGATTCGTGGCAGAAAAGAACGGGTTTTTCTTCTGCATGAACATCAGCAAGTCGGAGTGGTCGGTCGCATTGTTCCTGTGCACGATCGCCGCCGCGGCAGCGAGTGCCTATGCGGGGCATAGTGTCGTCGCGACGGTGCTGGCGGAAACCGGGTTGGAAGAGGTGCAGCGGGTCGAGTCGATCCTCTTCGCGGCGACATTTTCATGCCTGATCGTCGCTTTGCTGGCAGGATTATTCTGGATCTTGCCGATGGTCCGACAACAGGCCCGCGAGCAGGGCAAGCTGCACTCGCTGGCGGGATTGTTGCGGCAGCGCTCGCAGGATTTCGAACGCGCCGCGCTGACCGACCCATTGACCGGAATGAACAACCGGCGCTTTTTCGACGAGTCGTTGCGGCAATATCTGCTTGAGTTCGACAGAATTGGACGTCCGCTGGGGCTGATGCTGATCGATCTCGACCACTTCAAGGCGATCAACGACACCCATGGGCATGATGTCGGCGACTTGGTCCTGAAGTCGGTTGCGACCTGCCTGTTCGAGTGCACGCGCTATCATGACATCGTCGCGAGGGTGGGAGGCGAGGAGTTCGCCGTCGTTGCGCCGAACATGAGCGCAATGGAGTTTCAACGCTTCGCCGATCAGATCCGGGAGGCCATCTCGATGTCGACCATCGAGGTCGGCAATGTCAGCCTGCGCATCACCGCGTCGATCGGCTTGGCCGTATCGAACGCCGGCGACGAGAACGCCGCGCTCCTGAAACGTGCCGACCTCGCGCTCTACCGAGCCAAACAATCCGGCCGCAATCGGGTCCATGCCCATTCCGACGGCCTAATTCCGATTGGCGCGGAACAGATCCGGCCCTATAGCGTATCGTCCTAGTAAAATAAGGCGATGATTATGGCAGATACCCACCAGCTGACCGACGACAACCGCGATTGGCTTCGGCACGCCGCAAGGGCGGGCTATGTGGCGCGGGGAGCGGTGTTCCTCATCATCGGCTACTTCGCGTTTCGCGCGGCGTTCGCCTCGGGCGAGGCGATGGATAGCAAAGACGCGGTCGGGCAGATCGCCGGATCGGCGTTCGGGACCATTCTCCTTGGCCTGCTGGTCCTCGCCCTTTCCTGCTTTGCGGCTTGGCGGATCGTTCAAGTCGTCTTCGATGTCGACCACCATGGTACCGACACGAAAGGGCTGTTCGTGCGGGTTGGCCTGATCTTCAGCGCTTTGGCCTATGGTGCACTTGCCTTCTATGCCGCGAGCCTGCTGATCGGCATGGCGCGTGGCGGCGGCTCAAATGGTCTTGTCGCCAAGGCCTATGAGGTGGGCTACGGCGTCTGGCTCACCTATATCGTTGCCCTCGGTATGGCAGCGGCGGGCGCGGCCCACATCTTCAAGGGCGCCAAAGCCGGCTTTGAAAAGTACATGGAGATTCCCGAGGGAGTCCGCAGCTGGTTGACCCCGGTCTGCCAGTTCGGATTGATTGCGAGAGGCGTTACTTTCCTTGTTCTCGCCGGTTTGCTGTTCAGCGGTGCCGCCTCCTATGCCAGTGGCGATACGCCGGGGCTGGACACGGCGCTGGCGGCGATGGAAGGCTGGTCGTACGGGTGGGCGCTGCTGTCGCTGACTGGGCTCGGGCTCATGGCCTTCGGCATCTACGCGCTGGCCGAGGCCTTGTATCGGCGTATCAATATCGAGGCGGTTGTGTGAGGCCCTCGATCGGCGCGACATCCAGAGTTCGCGACATCTAAGCTTGCTCGGTGCGCGGCCCCTCAATGCGGCCGCGCACTATTGCGTTGACTGATGGTCGCTATGCGCTTAGCGTCATGTGCGATGAACACAAACAGCATTCTCGTAGTACGAAGGCGCACACGCGCGGCGGTCTAGCGACCGCCCGGCGATAGCCACGTGTGCGCATCCAAAGGGCCCCAGCGGCCCTTTTTTATTGCGCCGATTTCCGACAAATATCCGGACAGGAAAACGGCGCCAGACAAATCCGGCAGACAGCAGACGGAAGATCACGACGATGGAAGCGACAGCGGGAACGCGGGAAATGACGGGCGCCGAAATGGTCGTCCAGGCGCTGAAGGACAACGGCGTCACGGATATCTTCGGCTATCCCGGTGGTGCGGTGCTACCGATCTATGACGAGATCTTCCAGCAGGAGGAGGTTCGCCACATCCTGGTGCGGCACGAGCAGGGCGCCGGTCATGCCGCGGAGGGCTATGCCAGGTCGACCGGCCGGCCGGGGGTGATGCTGGTGACCTCCGGGCCCGGTGCGACCAACGCGGTGACGGCGCTGCAGGACGCGCTGATGGATTCGATCCCGCTGGTCTGCATCACCGGCCAGGTGCCGACGACGCTGATCGGCTCCGACGCCTTCCAGGAATGCGACACGGTCGGGATCACGCGGCCCTGCACCAAGCACAACTGGCTGGTCAAGGACGTCAACGACCTGTCCCGCGTGTTGCACGAGGCGTTTCATGTCGCCACCACTGGCCGGCCCGGCCCTGTGGTCGTCGACGTGCCGAAGGACGTCCAGTTCGCGACCGGCAGCTATTCGCCGCCGCCGCCGATCCGTCAGCATGAGAGCTACCGGCCGAAGCTCGACGGCGACCGCGACCGGATCGAGGCGGCGGTCGCCATGCTGGCCGCCGCGAAGCGCCCGATGATCTATTCGGGCGGCGGCGTGATCAATTCCGGACCGGAGGCGACGCGGCTGCTGCGGGAGTTCGTCGCTGCCACCGGTTTTCCGATCACCTCGACGCTGATGGGGCTTGGCGCCTATCCCGCGTCCGGCAAGAACTGGCTCGGCATGCTCGGCATGCACGGTACCTATGAGGCGAATCTCGCCATGCATGGCTGCGACGTGATGCTGTGCGTCGGGGCGCGCTTCGATGACCGCATCACCGGGCGCCTCGATGCGTTCTCGCCGAACTCGAAGAAGATCCACATCGATATCGATCCCTCGTCGATCAACAAGAACGTCCATGTCGACCTGCCGATCATCGGCGATGTCGGCCATGTGCTGAAGGACATGGTCGAACTCTGGAAGGCCCGCGGCACGGCGAGCGAACCTGCGGCGCTGGCGAACTGGTGGGACCAGATCGAGACCTGGCGTGCGCGCGACTGCCTCGCCTACAAGCCGAACAACGACGTCATCATGCCGCAATACGCCGTGCAGCGGCTCTACGCGGCGACCAAGGACCGGGAGACCTATGTCTCGACCGAGGTTGGGCAGCATCAAATGTGGGCGGCGCAGTTCTATGGTTTCGAGGAGCCGAATCACTGGCTCACCTCCGGCGGGCTCGGAACGATGGGCTACGGCCTGCCGGCGGCGATCGGCGCGCAGATCGCTCATCCCGATGCATTGTCGGTCTGCATCGCGGGCGATGCTTCGGTGCTGATGAACATGCAGGAGATGTCGACGGCCGTTCAGCATGGCGCAAACGTCAAGATTTTCATTCTCAACAACCAGTATATGGGCATGGTCCGCCAGTGGCAGCAGCTCTTGCACGGCAACCGCTTGTCGCACTCCTATACAGAGGCGCTGCCGGATTTCGTCAAGCTGGCGGAGGCCTATGGCGGCCACGGCATCCGCTGCGAGAAGCCGGGCGATCTCGATGACGCGATCGAGGAGATGCTGGCCGTCGACAAGCCGGTGCTGTTCGACTGCCGGGTGGCCAATCTCGCCAACTGCTTCCCGATGATCCCGTCGGGCAAGGCGCATAACGAAATCCTGCTGCCGGACGAGGCAAGCGACGAGGCAGTGGCCAGCGCCATCGACGCTAAGGGCAAGGCGCTAGTGTAGACGCAGCGGCGCCGCGTCGGGGGATTGTCTCGACGGCTTTCGCGCTTCGGCGCGTTCGTGCCGCCGCGGCCGACGCTTTTCTTTTCGCGCGCGCCTCTATGGTGCCGCCATCTCCAGAGTACCGAGTCCGACCATGAACAGACCCGTCCAGCCACCCGCTTCGGCCTATTTCATCACTCCCGAAAAGGAGGCGAACGAGGCGCGCACGCTGGCGATCATCGTCGACAACGAACCGGGGGTTCTGGCGCGTGTGATCGGGCTGTTCTCCGGCCGTGGCTACAACATCGAAAGCCTGACGGTCTCGGAAACCGAGCACGAGAAGCATCTGTCGCGCATCACGGTCGTCACCCGCGGCGCGCCGCATGTGATCGAGCAGTTGAAAAGCCAGCTCGACCGGATCGTGCCGGTGCATCGCGTCGTCGATCTCACCCGCGTTGCGGGCGAAGACGGCGAAAGCGCGCCGATCGAGCGCGAGCTGGCGATCGTCAAGGTGGCCGGCAAGGGCGAGGGCCGCGTCGAGGCGCTGCGGCTGGCCGACGTCTTCCGCGCCAAGGTCATCGACTCCTCGATCGAGCATTTCGTCTTCGAGATCACCGGTAGGCCGTCGAAGATCGACAAATTCGTTGCGATCATGGCGCCGCTCGGCCTCGTCGAGGTCTGCCGCACGGGCGTCGCGGCGCTGTCGCGCGGCAAGGCGGGAATGTAGGCCACAAAGCGTTGAGTACAGGCGCTTGGCTTGCGACGACTGTCCCGATCGAGAGGATAGTAAAGCCGATCTGAAGATTGATTGTCATAACCCTCGACGTCTTCCTCGCGCTGCTGGCCTTTGCCTTCGTGGCCTCGATCACGCCCGGGCCGAACAATCTGATGCTGCTGGCGTCGGGCGTGAACTTCGGCTTTTGGCGGACATTCCCGCATATGTGCGGCATCGCCGGCGGGTTCTGCCTGTTGCTGCTGGCGGTCGGATTTGGGCTCGGCGCGTTGCTGGCAGCTTATCCGCCACTCCATATCGCACTGAAGCTCGCGGGCGGTGCGTATCTTCTGTTTCTGGCTTGGAAGATCGCGACGACCCGCCGAATGAGCGAGGGGAAGGGCGGCGAGCGGCCGATGACCTTCGTCGAAGCGGCGGCGTTCCAGTGGGTCAATCCCAAGGCCTGGGTGATGGCGGTGACGGCGATGGCGATCTACACCGATCCCGCGCGGCCGTTCCTCTCGGTCGTGCTCGTTGCCGCGGCGTTCACCCTGGTCAACTGGCCGAGCGTGTCGACCTGGGCGGGCTTCGGCGTGATGCTCAAGCGCTTCCTCGCCGACCCGGAGCGGTTGAAATGGTTCAACATCGCGATGGGCGCCCTCCTGGCGCTGACGTTGGTGCCAATGCTCAGGTGACCAAACATATTGCGAGGAAAGGGCGGCGGACTTAGGCTGCGCTCATGAGCCATTCGCACGACGATCACGCCCATCATCATGGGCACGCCCACGACAATGATTTCGACCCGATGACCGCGCGGGTGAAAGCGCTGGAAACGATCCTGACCCGCAAGGGGCTCGTCGACCGGGACGCGATCGACGCGATCATCGAAACCTACGAGACCAAGGTGGGGCCGCGCAACGGGGCGCGGGTGGTCGCGACGGCCTGGGTCGATCCGCAATTCGAGGCGTGGCTGCGCGACGACGCGACGGCCGCGATCGCCTCGCTCGGCTTTACCGGCCGACAGGGCGAGCACATGCGCGCGGTGTTCAACACGCCGGCAACGCACAACCTCGTCGTCTGCACGCTCTGCTCCTGCTATCCGTGGGCGGTGCTCGGGCTGCCGCCGGTCTGGTACAAATCGCCGCCCTATCGCTCCCGTGCCGTCATCGATCCTCGTGGGGTGCTGGAGGAGTTCGGGGTAAACCTCTCGCCGGACGTCAAAATCCGGGTGTGGGATTCGACCGCAGAGATGCGCTATCTCGTCGTGCCGATGCGGCCGGCCGGGACGGAGGGCCTCGACGAAAGCCGACTGGCCGATCTGCTCACGCGCGACGCGATGATCGGGACGGGGCTTGCCCTCGCGCCGGAATCGATCAGCGGTGCGGGCCAATGAACGGCCCGCAGGATCTCGGCGGCCAGATGGGGTTCGGCCCGATCGCGCCGGAGAGGAACGAGCCGCTGTTCCACGCCGATTGGGAAAAACGGGCGCTGGGGCTGACCGTCGCGGCGGGAACGCTCGGCGCCTGGACGATCGATGAAAGCCGCCATGCGCGCGAAAGCCTGCACCCGGCGGATTATTACGGCTCGAGCTATTACGAGATATGGACCAAGGCGCTGGAAAATCTGCTGCTGCGCCATGGTTTCGTCACCGAGGACGAACTCGATCGTGGCGATGCGCTCGTCGATGCGACGCCGAAACGCGTGATCTCGGGCGCCGACATGCCGGCTGTTCTTGCCAAGGGCGTTCCGGTCGATCGGCCGGCGGCCGGGCCAGCCAGATTTGCCGTCGGCGACAGGGTGCGCACCATCGAGATGCATCCCACCGGCCACACGCGGCTGCCGCGCTATGCCCGCGGTCGAGAGGGGCGGGTTGAGATCGTCCACGGCGTTCATGTGTTTCCGGACACCAACGCGCACGGCAAGGGCGAGTCGCCGCAATGGCTCTATAATGTCGTCTTCCACGGTCCGGCGCTGTGGGGCAGGGACGGCGATCCCGGGCTGACCGTCTCGATCGACGCCTTCGAAAGCTATCTGGAACCGGTGCCGCACGATGGCGAATGACGCTCCCGAGCGTTTCGCCGCGCCTTGGCAGGCGGAAGTTCTCGGCCTGCAGGTCGCGCTCGTGGAGAACGGCGTTTTCACCGCCGCCGAATGGGCCGAGGCACTCGGGCGGACGCTGCACGCGCCGGACGCGGCCGAAGACGGGTCGGACTATTACGAGCGCTTTCTCGGCGCGCTCGAAGGTCTGCTTGCCGAAAAGGGGCTGACAGGCACGGCAGAGGTCGAGGGGCTGGCCGCCGCCTGGCGCCGCGCCGCGCGGGCGACGCCGCATGGCCAGCCGATCGTGCTGGCAAACGATCCAAAAATGGATTGTGTCGGCAAGTAGCGGCAGGAGGCTTTGCGCTGGGCGGTGGACGAAGCCCGCCAGACGAGATTTATCGTTGCCGTTTCGCCCCGAATCCTGCCATTTGCCCGCATGAAGCTCTCACCCCAGCAGGACGACGCGCTCAAAGCCGTCGCGCAATGGCTGGAAGACGGCGATCAGCCGATCTTCCGCCTGTTCGGTTATGCCGGCACCGGCAAGACGACGCTGGCGCGTCATTTCGCCGAAGGCATCGACGGTTCGGTGCAGTTCGCCGCCTTCACCGGCAAGGCCGCGCAGGTGTTGCGGTCGAAGGGCGCGAAAAGCGCCCGCACGCTGCATTCGCTGATCTATCGGCCGCGCGGCGAGGAGACCGTCGCCGACGAGGCGAGCGGGACGTCGCGAGTCTCGCCGACCTTTTCGCTCAACCGCCAGAGCCCGGTCGCCAAGGCCAAGCTGGTGATTGTCGACGAATGCTCGATGGTCGACGAGGCGCTCGGGCGCGATCTCCTGTCCTTCGGCACGCCCATCCTCGTGCTCGGCGATCCGGGCCAGCTTCCGCCGGTCTCCGGCGGCGGTTTCTTCACCGAGGCAGAGCCTGATTTCCTGCTCACGGAAATCCATCGCCAGGCGCGCGACAACCCGATTATCGAACTCGCCCTGCATGTCCGCGAGGGCAAGGAGCTGATGCATGGCGACTGGGGCGCGGCGAAGATCATCGGCAAGCGCGATGTGGAAACCGACAAGGTGCTCGCCGCCGACCAGGTGCTGGTCGGCACCAACCGCACGCGGCGGCGCTACAATGCGCGGCTACGCGAGCTGAAGGGCTTCGAGGGTCCGCTGCCGATGGCCGGCGACAAGCTGGTGTGCCTGCGAAACGATCCGCCGAAGGGGCTGCTCAACGGTTCGCTCTGGCAGGTGATGACCGCCGCCCGCGAGACGGCGAAGCCCGGCGTCAATCTGATCGTCAAGCCGGACGACGACGACATCGACCAGGGCGCCGCGAAGATCCGGCTCTTGAAGGCCGCCTTCGAGGACCCGGACGCCGACATTCCCTGGGCGACCAAGAAGCGCTTCGACGATTTCGATTTCGGCTACGCCCTGACCGTCCACAAGGCCCAGGGCTCGCAGTGGAACGACGTCGTCCTGTTCGACGAAAGCTGGGCCTTCAAGGAAACCCGCGAGCGCTGGCTTTACACGGCGATCACCCGCGCGGCGGAGACGCTGACCATCGTCAAGTGAGGGCGGCGGTAGGTAGTGTGATAGATTTCCTCCGCCTCGCCGGTCGCGTTTTTCATCACGCGCACCGCGTTCTCGGTTACGTCGGCGGAACGCTTTTAGGTCCGGTGGGCACGAATGACCTCCTTCTGGCTATGGCAGATGGAGCACTCACCTTGTTCGCGAATAAAGTCCGACGTCGTAGCCAGCGCACCGGTTATCTGGGCCGGATGAGCACCCTTGTTTTTGAATCCCAGCGCCTCTGCGATACACTTGTCGCACACCGGGTCTGGAAATTTGCGAGTGACGAAGTCGTTGACTTCCTGTGGCCTAGACATGCCGCCTCCTATGCTTTCCGCTAAGCATATAGAAAGCGGGTGGACCGTGCGATATGGGGCCGGTCCGATTTCAGACCTCAAACTGAGACACTATCAACCGATGGCTGCAAATGCCGTCGCGCTGGCGCAAGACCAAGCGACGTAAAAAAGGCCCGTGATCCGGTGATCACGGGCCTTCTTGCTGATTGGGCTGTCGTCGTGCCGGCTCAGCACCCCGTCCCCGAGAGGAAGGCGCTGCGGTCTTCGACCTTGTCGAGCGTCACCGTGCAGCCGTCGCCGAGATCGATCGCGCCACCGGTTTCCACCTGCTGCCGGGCGCCACCGATCACCTGGAGGGTCGCGCCGGTGTCGGTGATCGCCGAGACGAAGATTTTCTTCTCGCCGAACGTCGCGGTCTGGCCGGTGGTCAGGCCGGATGCCGAACCGGCCGTGTCGCCGCCTGTCGGAGCCGCCGGTTCATCGGCGGCGGGTGTCGTGGCTTCGCCGGTGTCAGCGGCCGGCGCAGCCTCTGCACCGTTGTCCGCTGCATCGGTGGGCTGTTCTTCGGCAGTTGGGGCCGCCGTCTCGGCGTCCGCCGCGGCGGAGGGTTGCGCGCCATCGCTCGCGGCTGCTGCCTGGCCCTCGCTGGAATCGCCGCTCGCGCAACCCTCAGCGGTCAGTTGCACCTGACCATTCTCGATACCGGCGACGGTCACCATGCAGCCATTGCCGGCGTCGAGCGCCGCACCGGTTTCGACCGTCTGGCGTCCCTTGCCGGCGACGAAGAGCGAGGCGTCGGTCTCGCCGATCGCCGAGACGAAGACGCGCGTGTCGCCGAAGACGGCCGTGCCGCCTGTGGGCACGCTGGCCGAATTGCCGCCGCCGCTTTGCGGGTTGCCAGCGGGTTCGGCCGGTTGCTGGCCTTCCGGCTGGGCTGCTGGAGTAGCGGACGCCTCAGTGGCCTGCTGCTGCTCTGCCGGCGCTGCTGCCTGGGCGTCAGTCTCCGGCGCCGGCTGTTCACTCCCCGCCGAAGCCGCTTGCTCGCCAGCCGTGGGGGCCGTTTCGGTGGTGGCTTGCGCGGCCTGTTGGCCATCGACGGGAGCTTCCGGCGCAATTGCGGCCTGTGGCGCACTCGCGGCCGCCTGCTCGCATCCTTGCGCGGCGAGATAGGCAGCGTCCGCAGCGATGCCCGCCACGCTGACCTCGCAGGTCTCGCGGACATTGATTGCCTCGCCTGCCGCGACCTCCTGGCTCTCTCCGTCGCTGACGACCAGGGTCGCGCTGCCGGTTTCGGCCGAGATCGCCGTCAGCCGCACAGTGTAGCCGCCGAAGATCGCCGCCTGACCGGGCAGGAGGATGGCGCCGGACGCGCCAATCTGCTCGGCCAGTGCCGCCGGATCGCCACCGGGTGTTGCCGTCGTGGCGGCCACCTCGGAGGTCGACGGCTGCGGCGTGCCGCTCGCAATCCGCTCTTCGAGGCTCTTCAGTTGGGTCGCAATTTCGTCCAGCTTGGCGGCCGCGCCGCCGGCGGCCTGGCCGGCCTGTTCCTGGACGGCCTGCGTGATCGCGTCGGTGCGGCTCTGCAGTTCGTTCGTCAGTTGGTCGAAGCGCGACCCCAGCGCGTTGACTGCTTCCGTTGCCGCGCCATCGCCGGTGTCGGCGGCCGGCTCGGAGAGGCGGGTGCTCAACGCGTCCACGTTGGTTTGGATTTGACCGATCGGGGCCTTCAGCTCCTCGATTTGCCCCGCCATGGTTTCGCTGGCTTCATCGAAGTCGGGCGCCGCCCACCAGCCGACGATCAGGCCCACAAGGCCCGCAATCAGGATCGGGATAAATCTCGAGCCGCCCATCATGTCCTCCCACAGAACCACCGGCAAAAACGCCGAAAACTCAGAATAGGGTCTGGAGCCCCCGGCCTGTCAATGCGAGCAAGCGCCGTTGCGTCGATCAGCGCCATGTCCTTTCAATCGGTGCCCGCGCAGGCGAGGCGCGGCCGAGTGCGGCATTGGGGAAGGGCCACCGGTAGGGACAGTGTTCGTCTTGTATGCTACCGAGCCGGCAAAAGAGCGCCAGTGCGTCCATCCGGCCGCACAAAGGACGCTCTATCACTTTGGTTGAGCATCGGAATAATCCGAAAACCGGATCCACTTTTCGGTCCGATGCTCTAGCCGCCGAACGAGACCGCCATGCCGACCGAACTCTCCGTCAATCTCAACGCCGTCGCCATGCTCAGAAACCGCCGCGACCTGCCCTGGCCGAGCGTGACCGCGCTGGGCCGGATCGCGTTGCAAGCCGGCGCGCATGGGCTGACGGTGCATCCGCGCCCGGACCAGCGGCATATCCGCTTTTGCGACCTGCCGGACATCCGCCGGCTGATCGATACGGAATTTCCCGGCGCCGAGTTCAATATCGAGGGCTATCCGACGCCGGAGTTCCTGGAACTCGTTCGTGCGACGCGGCCCGAGCAGGTGACGCTGGTGCCCGACGACCCCTCCCAGCCGACCTCCGATCATGGCTGGGATTTCGTCGCGGAGGCGGCGTTTCTCAGGCCGATCGTGATGGCGTTGAAGGGCGAGGGCGCCCGGGTCTCGCTGTTCGCCGACCCGGAACCCGAAGCGATGACGGCCGCCGCCGCGACCGGTTGCGATCGCGTCGAACTCTACACCGGTCCTTATGGCGCGACCCACGATGATCCGGCGGCGGCGGCGCGCGAGATCGAGCGTCTCGGGCGCACCGCCGACGCGGCGCTGGCGACCGGTCTCGGCGTCAATGCCGGGCACGATCTGACGGTCGCCAACCTGCCGCCCCTGGTCGCGCGCATCCCCGACCTCGCCGAGGTCTCGATCGGCCACGGATTGACCGCCGACGCTCTGGAATTCGGTATGGCCGAGACCGTGCGCCGGTTTTGTCACGCCTGCGGGCAGGATGCCTGACCCGATGCTCTCGTGACGCAGGGCTTTCACGGGGCCATTGCCGACGTCCTTTCAGCGGGTGCTTGATCCCTGCCGCCATTGCCGCTAAATAGCCGTACCGTACGTTACGGTACGGCTGATGGGCCAGCGAACCACAAGCAGGACTGGAGGCAGCAAGGGTGGCACGGGTGCAGGCGATAGAGGATATCGACAGCGACACGATGACGGCGCGCCAGCGCGACGTCCTCGATGCGGCGCTCGGCCTCGTCGTGGCGGCGCGGCGTCCCTTGACCATGGCGGCGGTGGCGCGGGCGGCAAGCTGTTCCAAGGAGACGCTCTACAAATGGTTTGGCGACCGTGACGGGCTTTTGACCGCGACCGTCCGCTGGCAAGCGGCGAAGGTGCGCGGCGTTCCTGCCCGAACGGGGCGCGACACCCGCGAGCAGCTTCGTTCCGATCTTGCCCAGTTCGCCTGCGACTGGCTGACGGTGATCTCGGGACCGACCTCGGTCGCGCTCAACCGGCTGGCGGTCGCCGAGGCCGGCTCCCAGACCGCCGATCTCGGCGCGATCGTTTTGAACAATGGCCCGTTCGCGATGGCCCGGCGGCTGAAGCCGGCGCTGGAAGCGGGGCGCGCGGCCAGCTTCCTTGATTTCGACGACGTCGATGCCGCCTTCCGGACCTTCTTCGGTCTGGTCGTGCGCGACGTCCAGATCCGGCTTCTGCTCGGCGAATCGCTTGATTTGCGCCCTGCCGATATCGACCGCGACGCCCGGCGCGCCGCGGATCAGTTCTTCGCCCTTTACGGGGCGGACGAGAACCGGCCGATCGTGGCCGGAGACATCAACTAGGAGGATACGACATGCGCGTCTATTACGATCGGGATGCCGATCTCAATCTCATCAAGTCCCGCAAGGTTGCGATCATCGGCTATGGCAGCCAGGGCCGCGCCCATGCGCTCAATCTGAAGGATTCCGGTGCCAAGGACGTCGCCATCGCCCTGCGTCAGGGCTCGGCGACCGCCAAGAAGGCCGAGGCCGACGGCTTCAAGGTGATGACGGTGGCCGAAGCGGCCGGCTGGGCGGACCTGATGATGATGGCCGCGCCGGACGAACTGCAGGCCGACATTTACCGTGACGAGATTGCGGCCCACATCAGGGACGGCGCGGCGATTGCCTTCGCGCACGGCCTCAACGTGCATTTCGGCTTGATCGAGCCGAAGGACACAGTCGACGTGGTGATGATCGCGCCCAAGGGCCCTGGTCATACGGTGCGCGGCGAGTACCAGAAGGGCGGCGGCGTTCCGTGTCTGGTCGCGGTGCATCGCGACGCCTCGGGCAACGCCCTCGATCTGGCGCTGTCCTATGCTTGCGGCGTCGGTGGTGGCCGTTCGGGCATCATCGAGACCAATTTCAAGGAAGAGTGCGAGACCGATCTGTTCGGCGAGCAGGTGGTCCTGTGTGGCGGTCTGGTGGAACTGATCCGGGCTGGTTTCGAGACCCTGGTGGAAGCCGGCTATGCGCCGGAAATGGCTTATTTCGAGTGCCTGCACGAGGTCAAGCTGATCGTCGACCTCATCTATGAGGGCGGCATCGCCAACATGAATTACTCGATCTCCAACACCGCCGAGTGGGGCGAATACGTCTCCGGGCCGCGCATCATTACCGCCGAGACCAAGGCCGAGATGAAGCGCGTTCTGAACGACATCCAGACCGGCAAGTTCACCAGCGAATGGATGCAGGAATACCGGTCCGGCATGGCCCGCTTCAAGGGGATCCGCCGCCGCAACGACGATCACCAGATCGAGGAAGTCGGCGAAAAGCTGCGCGGCATGATGCCGTGGATCAAGTCCGGCGCACTGGTCGACAAGGCCCGCAACTAAGTCGACCCGCGCCTATCGCGCAGGATCGAAGATCGGATGGCCGGGCAGCGGGGTTGCCCGGCCATCGTCGTTTAGCGTTGCGAGAGTGTCGTTGTTAGCCGAGCGGCGAAGGGCCACGATCGGCAATGTCAAAATGTCCCGGCCGGCTTCAGCATTTGCAAAGGACTGTCTGGGATAATTCCGCTTGCAGATTGTCCCGGAGGCCATCATGGCAGCGCTCCCAGAACTCGAACCCGATGGATCGGAACGCCGCGTCGCCCAGCGCATGCGGACGCTCAAACGCGCCAAGGTGATCTTCAACGGCGGCTTCTCGACCTTCGATTGCATCGTGCGCAATCTTTCGGCGACCGGCGCGCTGTTGACCATCGACGAAGCCGCGCACCTGCCGAAGGCGTTTGAAATTCGGGTCGGAGAAGACCAGCACGCCCGTCCCGCTCGCCTGGTCTACCGGCGGGCGATGTTCGCGGGAATCCGCTTTCTCGACATCGCGGATGAGCAGGACGACGACAGGGAGGCGGCCGTCGCGAGTCATTCGGCGGCGTTGGACGAACTGAACTCGGTTCAACACGAATCGGCCTCGACTCCCGGCATCCGCCGGATCGAGCCCGAAATCCTTCCGCCGGCGCTCTCAAGCCTGTTCGCCTGGTCCAGGACCGATCCCGCGTCGTAGCATCTCGCCATGGCCCCTAGGGACCGCGGCATCTCTCGAAAACCGTGGCAACCGGTCCACAAACGGGTGGACAGGCTCTCGGGCGCTCTCTATATAGCCGCTACCGAACGCCTCGGCGTCGTGGGTGATTAGCTCAGTTGGTAGAGCAGCTGACTCTTAATCAGCGGGTCGTAGGTTCGAACCCTACATCACCCACCAAATATCTTCCTCGCGCCACCTGCTGGAACACGTTCCCTGCGCGCTGGTGGATATTCCACCCGGGTCGCGTCCGTCAACGTGGTGGAAATTGGGGTGTAACTGAAGCGGCTCCGTTTCAGGCGACTGCGGTGGAAATCCG
>LAZR01000824.1_pt1 | contig 21316 bp, 13 predicted proteins | sample 329461 | NCBI WGS metagenome assembly LAZR01 (sample SAMN03002196, study PRJNA259156) | marine sediment metagenome | biome: sea floor; feature: Hydrothermal impacted sediments; material: marine sediment; isolation source: Loki non-amplified sample from Loki's castle hydrothermal vent sediment ...
CTTATACACATCCCTCTCTTAAAAAGAGGACAAATATCGGTTTTCTGGCACCAGTATTTATGAACTTTTGCTCTTTCGTTACTCTTGTCGGCTTTTCGTAATGTAACCCCAATTAGTTTAAATTCAGTCTTAATCTCTATTGTCATTTTCTTATACTTCCTTTCCTAACTACAAATATATCTTCCCTTCCAGGCAATAAATGATTTTCTCCCTCTTTCAAAAGATCTTTTTTAACCTTAGATTTTGGAGCAGGATCAAGAGAATAAGAACCACAATGCCTACATTGAATTCTAAATCTACTATTTCTTTCGTTGCTTCTAAAATAAGTACCTTTTCCACAATTTAAACAAATAAATTTTCTTTTGCCTCTAATCGGCATTATTACAGCCCTAAATTATAGTTTGTCACTTTACTAGTATAACATATCTGCTATATAAAAACAACTTTTTTACTTTGGGTGAAAAATATAAAAATATACAGAAATACCTTATTTTGGGCTAATAATGAGGATTTGCCTAACATATAATATTTTTAAAATGATATTTTCAATTTGTTGCTTAATTTTTGAGTGAATTGTTAACGAATCCGTTTTTTTCAGCTCCAGGATTTATTTAATATTCTTCAATGAGTCCATTTATAAAAGCCTTAAAAAAATCAAATCTAATGGAGTACTCCTCTAACGAAATTTAATCTTATATTGATAAATAAGTTATTCGGATTTAAATTTCCTCCTCTAATTAAAAAGAAAAAAAATCCGCTGAAAAAAAAATTAGATTAATTTTTCATATTCTTTCGATTTGTTTGAAAGTCTTTTCACTTCTTTTGTCATATCAGTTCCGCCTAATTTAAAAATTTCAGATGCAATTTTCGAAGATATTTTATATTTTTGTGTTGCCTCATTATAATTTTCTTCTTTAGCAGCTAATTTTGCTTCATGTTCAAGAGTTTTCAATTTAATTTCAAGATCTTCAATTTTTGTTAATCGAAAATATTCATTCAATTGTTCTAACTCTCGAGATAATTCCCAGTTTGAAGCTAATTTAGTTGCATTTTGATAAATATTAAGAGATTTCGTATAATCTTTATCTTTCCTCGCCTGTTTTGCAATCTTTTTTAAGTTAGCTATCTCCTTTTTTGCTCCTTTTAACTTATTAATTATAGCTGCTCCAGGTTTTTCTTCAATTGGGGCTGAGATAATCTCTCTTTGTTCTGTTAAACTAACTAAATATGCTTCTCTTTGAACAGGTCCCAATTGAGCGAGATCATTTAATAATTTCTGCTTTTCTTCTTGAGTTAAATTACTAACTAATCCTGAGATTTTCTGAGTTAATAGGTCAATTTCTTGTTGAGATATTGGTTGTGTAACAATTGTAGCAATTTCCATTGGTTTTAATATTTTTTTATCTCTTAATTCTTTAATACCCATGAAAATTTCGGCGGTATCTTTATGTGTTTCTTCGGATGCCTCTTTCAAAAGGGTTGCAATGAAGAAAAATTTCCTTTCTGATTTTTTTATCAATTTATTCGCTGTTTTTAATACTTCCCTAGAATTTGCGTTCTTTAAAGCTTTCGCGTTTGAGAATTCATAGGTGATCTCATGAGGAAGAATAATTGAAGTATTCATTATTTCATCTATAATTTCACCTGCACCTCGAAAAATGTTAAGTTGGCCACGCCAATTTGGTAATTCCTCTGCATAAGTTCTTTCAAAAATATTTACAAAATCTTGTAAGTTCTTGCGTAAAATATTCGATGGTTTTTTACCTAAAACGAGGGTAACTCTGATGTATTCACCATCTGACAGTAATAGCATCTTATCACCGTAAGTTATTTCATTTAATGTGTCTTGACTAGCCAAATCCTTCCCAAAAGAACAAATTGCAGATATGAATCCAGAGATTAGTTCCGGATCAATTTCATCTGAACCGAAGGATTTAAAATAAACACATGTACCTGTTCCCTTATATAAGACTAAAACATGTTCTAGGTTAATCGCATCATCAAATGTTGTTTTAACTTCTGTTAAGATTCGATTTTTTTCACGCTTTTTCGGAACAATCACACCTTTATAAACTCCTATTGAAATTAATGATACACTAATAGCAATTCCGGCAAATATCAGGGAAAATACAATGGTTTCAAATGGGATCCCCGTTGTTTTTGGTGGATTAACAGATAACCCAGCAAGTTCTATAGATGCTTGGTTATAATTGTATTCACCATCTAGGCTAACCAATAAAGAAAGATTCTTTGTATTTGAAGGAAGGGTGATATCAAACGATACAAATCCTTGCCCGTTAGTAGTATTTAAAATAGCTATAGAAAATTCTCCATTAATTATAGAGATAATGCTTATTGTCGCACCTATAAGTGGTTGTGTAGGAGAGTTTAATATAATTGAAATATCAAGAGTTATTCTAAAGGATTCTCCTGCATTTAACTCATCGGGAATAGAGTAAACAGAAATATTGACATCATATCTATCTTGTAATATTAAATAGAAGCTAAAAGTCACATTTTCAAAATTGGTTTTCATAATTAGCATATTAAATTGGTAATAGCCCGTTGTTAAGTTTACTTGATTCAGATTTAACATACCAATAAAATAACCATAGGTACCATTTACAGAGTTATAACTAATACTATTTAAGATTGTGCCTGTAGCATTAGTATTAAGGTTAATATACATAATATCATAGACATCCATATGCTCTAATACTAGACCCCCAAGATCCGTATTGGTTAAATTAAATCTAATATTTAAGTTATTTCTCACATAACTTGAGTAATTATACAAAGAATCATTACTAAATAATTGACCACCTTCATCAGCTAATGATATAAGACCAAATGTTGAATAATATCCCCGTAAATAAAATGAGATTTCTTGACTTTCAGCATCGTCATAATTGGTTAGATTTATAATTTGAAATTTTAATGTGTATGTACCAACATTTAGACCACTTGTGCTTACTCTTAATTCGTAATTCCCACCACCTAAGTTAACTAATGTCCAATTATGGTCTTGTGTTCCTCTTTGCCATAATGTACTATTTTGACCAGTTTCATCATATACCAAAATATTTGCAGTCGTTAAACTTGAAATTCCTAAACTTCGGACTGTATCCATATAAGTAAATGAAACTGTTTGATTTGCTCCTATATGACGAGCAAGTATACTGATCGATACTACGTTAGAAATTCCCGTTGTAGTAGGTAAAACAGTGAATGTCAATGTTATTCTTTGGGTTTCGTTTCCTAGAGAAGAAATATCGAAAATATAATTATAAATTCCTATATCCACACTAATAGTGTAAAGCTGCATAGTGTAATTTCCATTCCCTTTATTTGCCAAAGTTGGTGAAAGTCCATAATCACTACTTATACTAGATGAATTCGCACTCATTATAGGATTTCCTAATATATCTGAATAATTAAAAGTAAATAAGATAGTCTGACCACGATATACATCTGGCAAAGTGTTGGAGTTAGAGGGGCTAATTGAAGTCCCAATTTGTCTTTCAAGTCTGAAAACGATTGTCTTATTATAGTAATTTGTCTTATTGATGTTAATTATTATATCTACATAACCATAGTTAGTAAAATTATCACCATTCACATTGATCGTGATGTTATATTTACCAATACCAATAGAATATATATTATAAGAAGTACTGTAAGCAGACCCATCGATACTATAATTTATAATACCATTAATTGGTATGGATTTCGCATCATCATTAAATTGTACTGTTATATTAAATGACACACCATCCATGTAGGAAGAGTAATTATTTGGGCGTAGAAGATTAAATGATGTTACTCCTAACACTCTAATATTATACGATTGAGTACCGTTGTAATAGTACGTTTTATTAACATCTACGATAAGGTCGAATATACCATATCCATTAAAAATATTATCGGTAAAGTTGATGGTTATATTGTAATTCCCATCTCCGTAATCATATATAGTGGTTGAGTACGGATTAGATCTGCTATTCACAAAGATAACAAGATCGGCTCCTGAAATGCCTAGACTTCTTAAAGTATCTTCGTAGTATACACTGATATTAAGGGCGTCTCCAGAATTATAAACGAATTTATCCGGTTTTTTATCAAATGTAGGTGTTGTTTCACCCCGTATCTCAATACTAATAAGCGTACTCGTCTGGTTGTAATAATTTGTTTTGTTAACATCTATTATAAGGTTGAAAGAGCCGTACCCATTAAAGATCGTATCAGTAAAATCTATCGTTATGTTGTAATTCCCATCTCCGTAGTCAAATATAGTAGTTGAGTATGGATTGGACCTATTATTCACAAAAATAGCTAAATTGGCTCCTGAAATGCCTGCAGTTCTCATGGAATCTTCGTAGTACACGCTGATATTGAGAGCATCTCCAGAATCATAGACAGCTTGAACTGGATCTTTATCGAATGTGGCTGTTGTTTCACCTGTTATTACAATACTTATAAAAGGGCTACTAGTATGGTTATCATAGTTAGTCATATTAATATCTACAATAAGGTCAAAAGGACCATAACCGCTAAAAATATTATCGGTAAAATCTATCGTTATATTGTAATTCCCATCTCCGTAGTCAAATATAGTAGTTGAGTATGGATTGGACCTATTATTCACAAAAATAGCTAAATTGGCTCCTGAAATGCCTGTAAACAATGAAGCATCTTCGTAATATACACTGATATTAAGCGTATCTCCAGAATCATAAATAGCTTGAACTGGTTCTTTAACAAATGTAGCAGTGGTAGGTCCTCCCACATAAATATTAAACGATGTAGTACCGTTATAATAATAAGTTTTATTAATTTCCACTTTGATGGTAAACCAGCCATATCCTCTGAATTCCCAATCTTTAAAATCGAAATTCACCTCCCAATACTCTCCTGCAAAAAAATATGGAATTGAAGCATTTAAGGTATAATCATCGTTATCTACCCATACAGTTATAACCCCATCCGACATGGAACTACCTTTCACAGAATCATTATGTTGAACATGAACAGCGAAAGAATCACCTGAGTTGAAATTCGTTTGATCTGGAACCTTCGTAAAGGTTACTACTGTTTCACCCCGGATGTTGATACTAATTGGCGTGCTTGTTTGATTGTAATAATTTGTTTTGTTGACATCTATTATAAGGTTGAAAGGACCGTACCCATTAAAAATACTATCAGTAAAATCTATCGTTATGTTGTAATTCCCGTCTCCGTAATCATATATAGTAGTTGAGTATGGATTAGATCTGCTGTTTACAAAGATATATAGATCTGCTCCTGAAAGAATTAGACTTTTTATGGAATCTTCGTAGTACACACTGATATTAAGGGCATCTCCAGAATCGTAAACCGCTTGAAGTGGAACTCTATCAAATGTGGCTGTTATTTCACCCAATATATCAATACTAATAAGCGTACTCGTCTGGTTGTAATAATATGTTTTGTTAACATCTACAATAAGGTTGAAAGGGCCGTACCCATTAAAGATCGTATCACTAAAATCTATCGTTATGTTGTAATTCCCATCTCCATAATCATATATAGTAGTTGAGTACGGATTGGACCTAGTGTTTACAAAAATATATAGATCTGCTCCTGAAATGCCTGCAGTTCTTATGGAATCTTCGTAGTACACGCTGATATTAAGGGCATCTCCAGAATCATAAACCGCTTGAAGTGGAACTTTATCGAATGTGGCTGTTGTTTCTCCCAATATATCAATGCTAATAAGCGGACTCGTCTGGTTGTAATAATTTGTTTTGTTAATATCTACAATAAGGTTGAAAGGGCCGTACCCATTAAAAATACTATCAGTAAAATCTATTGTTATATTGTAATTCCCATCTCCATAATCATATATAGTAGTTGAGTACGGATTGGACCTAGTGTTTACAAAAATATATAGATTTGCTCCTGAAATGCCTGCGGTTCTTATGGAATCTTCGTAGTACACGCTTATATTTAGGGGATCTCCAGAATCATAGACGGCTTGAACTGGATCTTTATCGAATGTGGCTGATGTTTCACCCAATATATCAATACTAATAAGCGTACTTGTTTGATTGTAATAATTTGTTTTGTTAACATCTATTATAAGGTTGAAAGGACCGTACCCATTAAAAATACTATCAGTAAAATCTATTGTTATGTTATAATTCCCATCTCCATAATCATATATAGTAGTTGAATACGGATTGGATCTAGTGTTTACAAAAATATATAGATCTGCTCCTGAAAGAATTAGACTTTTTATGGAATCTTCGTAGTACACGCTGATATTGAGGGCATCTCCAGAATCATAGACTGCTTGAATTGGATCTTTATCGAATGTGGCTGTTGTTTCACCCAATATATCAATATTAATAAGCGTACTCGTTTTGTTGTAATAATTTGTTTTGTTAACATCTACAATAAGGTTGAAAGGACCGTACCCATTAAAAATACTATCTGTAAAATCTATTGTTATGTTGTAATTCCCATCTCCGTAATCGTATATCGTGGTTGAGTACGGATTAGATCTGCTATTTACAAAGATATATATATCTGCTCCTGAAATGCCGACATTCTTTATGGAATCTTCGTAGTACACGCTGATATTGAGGGCATCTCCAGAATCATAAACCACTTGAAGCGGATCTTTATCGAATGTGGCTGTTGTTTCACTCAATATATCAATACTAATAAGCGTACTGGTCTGGTTGTAATAATTTGTTTTGTTAACATCTACAATAAGGTTGAAAGGACCGTATCCATTAAAAATACTATCAGTAAAATCTATCGTTATGTTGTAATTCCCATCTCCATAATCATATATAGTAGTTGAGTACGGATTAGATCTACTATTTACAAAGATATATAGATCTGCTCCTGAAATACCTGCATTTTTTATGGAATCTTCGTAATACACGCTAATATTGAGGGCATCTCCAGAATCATAGACTGTTTGAACTGGATCTTTATCGAATGTAGCTGTTGTTTCACCCAATATATCAATACTAATAAGCGGACTGGTCTGGTTGTAATAATTTGTTTTGTTAACATCTACAATAAGGTTGAAAGGGCCGTACCCATTAAAGATCGTATCAGTAAAATCTATTGTTATGTTATAATTCCCATCTCCATAATCATATATAGTAGTTGAGTACGGATTAGATCTACTATTTACAAAGATATATAGATCAGCTCCTGAAATGCCTACATTCTTTATGATATCTTCGTAGTACACACTGATATTAAGGAGTTCTCCAGAATCATAAACCGCTTGAACTGGATCTTTATCGAATGTGGCTGATGTTTCACCCCAAATTGTGATATCAAGTGTTTCAGTTTGACTATTATAATAAGTATCGTTAGCCTTAATTGTTATATTATTTAATCCATAATTAAATGTATTATTACAATCAAATGTGATATTATACTTACTATAACCAATATATGTTACATTCTCATTTATAGTACTATAAGCTCCATCGTTGATTTTATATTGGATATCAGCATCTGATATATTTAGATTTTGACCTGTATCATTATACCGAACAGTCATATTGAAAATTTTACTTGCATCGTAATTAACATTTTGAACTGGATAAAGAATTTCTAATGAGGTGTCTGCATTTATAATAATTGTACTCTCTCTGAAACCGGCACTGGTATCATTGTTCCACGCTACTTGCCATCTAAAAATTCCATATTTAGTCACGGTTTCTGATATATTCCAATCACCAAAATATACTTCTAATCCTGCACCGAAGGAAATGTTTGTAAAAGTATAATTCAATCGATTATTTATTGCTATTGGAGAATATACACTAAGATTAATAATCCCATTATTAGTGTAATTCAGGAAAGTTGCATTAAAATAAACAATATCTGAGTAATTAAAAATATTTGTTGGAATGGTTTCAATAGAGGCAATTTCATTATCAGATGTGGCATTCAAAAACCAAAATGTCCCGTTTCCGGCATTTGGAACGTTTATCTCTCTATAGTTATTTCCTAATAATCTTTTGGTAATTGACGATGTTCTTTCATCACTTTCTCCATTAAATACTCTGATGCTTGTATTTGTCCAAGCTTCTGGTATTGTAAAATTAATCTGATAATTATCAAAACCAGAATAAAAGTAGTTTAATCCACCATCTCTGGTAACATTCCATTCGACAGTTTGACCGCTTCCAGCAATATTAAATTCTGAACTAGCTACTAAGTCAGTCTTTGTAAAGTTTATTAATACTTCTGATATACTAACGGTTACATCCCACCAATCAGCTTGAATCGTGAAATTTAGTTCACCAGAAGCACTAGAATATTCAGTAAAAGATATCCAATTCCCGATGTTTTCACCTGAAAGATCATCACTTACATCACTCCCATCAATTTCTAAATTAATCTCTGTAGGTTTTGGGGTATTGTCGTTTAAAACCAATGTAACATTTGAGCATATCTCAGATCCATAATCCTGCCAAGTTGCTACAGGTATAAACCTGACAAGAGATTCATACGTACCAACCCCATCATTTTTTGCATTAAATTGTGGAAATGAAGTGGGTACATTTGTATTCCACATGACTATAAAATATGTACCATTATCTGTATTTGCTGGGTCTAATTCAGCATTAGGACTAATTTTATGCCATGCCTTTGCATCTGTAGTAAAAACAGTTTCAGTTTGAGATAATAAACCAGTATTTGCATCAGGATCAATTACAGATCCAGTCCATGTGGCATTCCAGATTTGAAAACCAACACCCGCGTTTGCAGTCCCAAGGTTCCCTGACAGACATATTTCAAATTCTTTTAAAACACTTTTACTTGGTACATCAAAAGAGAAGGCATATGTTGTAAGTCCAAAAGCTGTAGCACCATCATCAATATCCAATTCTAAATCTTGTGTTTTATTAGGGGCATATATATCTTGTATTGTAAAATTCACAAAGCTTGAATTGTAAGAAATATCAGTAGGGCTAGGGATAATAAAGCTATTATTATTCGTGTCTGAGGGGTTTAAGTCTGTGTTATATGAATTATTCAAATAAGACTGATGCAGTATAATATTCATATTTTCACCAGCACTACTAAAATCAGATGAATAATCGGATGTTTTTAACCTGTTCAATAATTCAAATTCAGAATAGGTTTTTGCGTTAGGCAAAAAATTATTTGAATTCCACAAGATTTGACTAAAAGTTAACAAACCTATCGTAGTCGTTATTAGAAAAAGGATAAAAATCCGTTTATTTTTTCTATATTTAGAGTTATGCATAGCCTTAAATTTTTTTTTCTGATTAATTTATTATTATATTTGTAATTGATACTAATATTTTTATAGGTTAATCTTGAAATTTTTTTTGATAAATCGTATGAATTATATCACGATTTATTACTTTAAATGTATTTGATATTAGAGTAATTATTACCTATTTAGATGAGTTTTTTAAAAAATAAATATAGAAAATATAAAAAATCTACTAGTGAAATTAAAAAAGATATTACAGTTACTCTCTATTTTTTAAAATAATCCTCGCATCAACACAAATCAAACCCTTATCGTAGATAAAAACGGGATTTAGATCCATTTCATTAATTTCTTCATGTTTGGTGACAAGGTCAGAAATTTTCATTAAAGTCTCTACAATGGCATCTATATCTGCTTTTGGTTTGCCACGAAACCCATCAAGAATGGGAAATCCTTTTATATCATGTATCATCTCATTAGCGTCATATTCGGTTATTGGGGCAATTCTAAAACTAACATCTTCTAAAAGTTCCACCAAAATGCCGCCTATACCGAACATTAAAGCAGGGCCAAACTGTGGATCAGTAGTCATTCCAATTATTAGTTCTGTTATTGGTTCATCAGCCATTTTTTGCACAGAAATCTTTTTTTCTTTCTGAGAAGCTATTTCCATCAATTCCTCATAGGCATCTTCCACATCTTTTATGTTCTTTAAGTTTAATTTTACAGCTCCAGTATCCGATTTATGTACGATATCCTCCGCTATTAGTTTTAAAACTATTGGAAAACCAATTTCTTTAGCTGCTGATAAAGTTTCATGCTTTGAAGATGTTAATTTTTGATCAGGAACAAGTATTCCAATTTCTCGTAAGAGTTCTTTAGATTCAAATTCAGTTAATACAGTTTGATTTGATTCAATTTTATTTTTCAAAACTTGTGTAATATTCATTAGTATAATTCCGTTTAGGGATATTGAACTATTCAGTTCTAATTATTAAATTAAATTGTGAAAAAAATATAAAATTAATTAAAAAGAATTAAAGAACTAATTCAATTTCGAATATATTGGTGGAATTATAAAATTAATAAAAATTAAAGATATTTATAGAGAATAGATAAATACCTGCTACTAAGATTTTCTAAGGATTCGCATTCCTCTCTTTTTTCGAATTCTCCATTTTCTCAGTTCATCCACAACAGAAACGCTAAATGCGGCCAATATCAGAGTTATCCAGAAATAGGGGTGGAATAAAGGCACAACATGGAATGCTAATCCCATTGGTGTAAATAATATTAGTAATTGTAATCCAAAAGAAAGACCAGTCGCCCAGAATAAATGTTTATTTGGAAATAAGTAAAATGGTTTTATGTTAGAAGTACAGGTGTAAACAAACAATAATTCACAAACGACTAGATTTGTAAATATAATTGTTTGTGTCAATGCGATAGCGTAAAAATTAGCCGCTGGCCAAACTGCAAATGGAAGAGTTGGATCAAAACCTATTAATCCGGGTACTCCAGCTTGAGCCCAACCAGGGATTAAAACACCCCATAGTAATAAATAGAGTGTTATATCTGTAATTGATGTGTAAATTCCAAGTAGAAGAACAGGCCCTTTAATCTCAGGTAATAGTGTAAATCCCTTTCGTGGTCTTTCTTTCATTACATCTGGATCTGTTGGTGTTAAGCCAAGTACCATAGCGGGTAATCCATCTGTAGCTATGTTAAGCCACAAAATCTGTATTGGGATTACGGGAAGCGCAAGAAATATATTAGGTGCCAATTTCATAAGAATATATGCCGTTAGAATCAAAAAGATCTCATCAAAGTTGGTACTTAACATATAACGAAAGAAACCCTTAGTAGTTTCAAAGATTCCCCTTCCTTCTTCTATCGCGTTGACAATTGTAGCATAATTATCATCTATTAGGATCATTTCTGAGGCTTCTTGAGTTACCTCTGTACCCTTAAGACCCATTGCTACACCTACATGCGCACCCTTTACGGCAGGGGCGTCGTTTACGCCATCACCTGTCATTGAAATTACTAAATCTAATTCTTTCAATCTTCGCATTATCCTTAATTTGTGCTCGGAGGTAACTCTCGCAAAGACATCAACGGTTTTAACTCTTTCACGAAGTTCATCATCACTCATTTCCTCTAACTCTATTCCTGTAATCGCCTCAGATGATTCGGTTAAACCAATCTCTTGTGCGATTGCAATCGCTGTAATTTTATGGTCTCCTGTAATCATAATTGTCCGAATTCCAGCCATCCTTGCTTCTTCGATTGCATCTTTTACTTCATCACGTGCGGGATCAATTATTCCTGCCAAACCTAGATAAATATAATCTTGCTCCATTTCTTCTTCTTTATACCCTTCATCTAACGGTTTATAAGCTACTCCTAACACCCTCAATGCATTTTTCGCAAATTCCTCATTTTTTTCGAGAATTTTCTCTCTCACATCATTAATTGGTTTTACTTGATTTTCATCTACACCATAGCCTGCATTATTTAACAGAATATCTGGAGCGCCCTTTATTAATGAGTACAATTTATTATCGATTTCTACCGCCACTGACATCATCTTCCTATCGGAATTGAAAGGTATTTCAGCAATTTTCTCTGATTTAGTGCCAAGCTCCATTTTCATAGCCAACACTTTCATCGAAATTTCAGTTGGATCTCCGACAACATCCGTATCACTTGTTCCATCATTTCGAAGTGAAACATTTGAATTGTTACAAAACATACACACTTCTAAGTATTTTTTCAAATAATCTGTAATTTGAACTTGTTTACCTTTATCACCAATTATTTTACCCTCAAGAGCGTAGCCCACACCCTCAACATTATATTCATTTCCTCCTATAAATACCTTTACAACTGTCATTTCGTTCTTTGTCAAAGTACCTGTTTTATCAGAACATATTACATTTACTCTTCCCAAAGTCTCAACAGCAGTGAGTTTTCGCACTAGGGCATTTTTATCTGCCATTTTTCTCATCCCAATACTCATAACTACCGTAATAACTACTATAAGACCTTCAGGGACAGCAGATACAGCTAAGCTTATTGCGATCTCAAAAGCTTCTATTAATTCGTCCATGGGATTAGGGCTTCCAAGACTTACAATAAGTATTAATTCAGTAACAAAAACAGCTGCACAGATAATTATTATTACTATGCCTAGAAGCTTTCCAAATCTATTTACTTCTTTCTGAAATGGACTAAGCTCAATTTCTTCCTGTTGCAAACTTGTTGCTATTTTACCTATTTCGGTATGCATTCCTGTTCCTATAACGATTCCTTCTCCATTTCCCCTTGTGATTATAGTATTCATATACCCAAGATTAGTCCTATCTGCGAGTATCAGTTTCTTGTCTACAGGATTTAGCTGCTTTTTAACTGGTTGTGATTCTCCAGTTAAAATTGCTTCATCAACATAAAGTGAAAACTCCTTATAAAGCCTAATATCAGCAGGAAATTTATCACCTTCTCCAAAGAGCACAATATCTCCAGGAACAACCTCTTCCACGCCAATTTCCATAACTTTTCCATCTCTTCTGACTATTGCATAATGTGGTGCAAGCTTTTTAAGGCTCTCAAGTGATTTTTCTGCTTGATATTCCTGGTAAAATCCTAATACAGCATTTACTATTAAAATCGTAAGTATTACAAGCGCATCGGTATATTCTGAAGGCCATTCTCCAGGAATTTTAATAGACTCATATATTCCAATAACTATTGAGATTAAAATTGCAAATATGAGAAGATAAATTAGGAAGTCTTTAAACTGCCCAATAAAGATTTGTAAAGCGGTTTTACCCTTCTCCTTAGTTAATTCATTCCTACCAAATCGTTCGAGTCTTTTTTGCGTTTCTTGCCCAGTTAAACCATTTTCAATGGATGTCTCCATTTGTTTAGCTACATCTTTAAAATCGATTGCATGTGATTGAATATTTTCCATTTTCATTACACGAATTTTAATTTTTCTTTAAATATTTTTAATCATAAATATAGCATTATTTGATTTAACAAATTTAAATTCTCTTATAGATTTTCACATAAAAAATAAATTAAGTCAAATAGGGTCTTTTTCCAAGGAAGACGATGGAATATTTTCAAATAAAAACCTTTCTGTTTGTATTGAAGATAAAACTTACAGAATTATTCTTTAACAAGAAATTAAAATTAAATATGGAAAATTTATAAATAGCATAAGTGTTAATTTAATTTATCTAAAAAAATTAATTCGTTAAATAATTTTAATAGATTAACATGAGACCTTCGCGTGTTTTTAGACTGATTTTCAGAATTTTCATTCTACTTTTAACAATATCCATGACAGTAGTTACACTATTGGGTGGATGGTCAGCAATTTTGATCCTTTCAAACCCAAATAATATTCAAGTAGATCCTGGAAGCGCAGAATTTAATTTTGATGTTAATTTTACTAGTGGGTATGTAGAGAACGTCAATTTCTCTTTACCAGTAAACATTACAAATGCGGGGTATTTTGATATGGAGAATTTAGGGTTGAATGTTCAAATTTCTATAAATTATAGTCATATCGACTGGGGTGGACCCGGCGTGAATGTGACCAGAAGTGTAACAATCCTTGATTTCCAAAATATGACTATTGGGGATATTTTAAAGGGAACAACAGGAAACCTTGTTTTCTTTGTAGACAACAGCAGTTTTATTCATGGAGATTTCCCAAATCTTGCTACAGAAATAAATTGGTTTAGAAGTCCCTCAGCTGTAGAATTTTATGCAAATTTTACTATAAGTCTAGATTATTCATTGGGAATGCATTCTCTAGCGATTACAGCAGTAAATTTAATTGTAGGAAGTTTTAGTTTGCCATAAGGAGGAAATAAAAATGGGCGCTGTTAAAAATATGGTTCGGGGAGTTATATTTTCCGCAGTCTATGTCTTAACAACGATTGTTGTTCCTTTAGTTACTTTTACTTTAATCTTTAGCATTGAAGGTTTACCGTTTCAATGGGAGCAGCAAGATTACCAAAACATAACTTTCTGGATTACAGCTTTTGGATTATTAATCAGCGGGTTAGCCTTTTTCACATTTTCATCCCCAAAACATTCAATAAGAAGAGGTGTTTTTGCATTGATTCAAGTAATTGTTAACTGTTTATATCTTTGGAGTTATAAGTTTTCTGGAGCTGCTGAGATTAGTTTTATTATCGTAAATTTTGGTTTCTTTACATTAAATGTCCAACAAATGTTATCGATGTATATGGGAATTTATTTCTTAACAATAGTTCTTAAATTGTATGATGTTATTGATTTTACTATAAATAGAGAGAAAATTAGAGAGAAAAGGATGAAAAAATAAGAAAAGTGGAATAGAATCATGTTTTTTCAAACAAATCAAATTTTAGATGTATTAGCTGATATTATTGGGGCTATAGTATTATTTCTCAAACCAATAGTCGTTCCTATAGGACAATGGATGGTTAGTTGGATTAATGGTGCCAATCAATTTTTAAAAGATAACTATGGTAATAATCTAACAATTTATATTATAATTAGTGCTATACTGGTAATTTCGGGTATTTTAGTAAATATAATTTGGCCAGGGGACAAACCAAGCTCAACTTTTCAAAAAGATATTGAAAAAACTGAGGAATTAGATGATAAAGGCAATAAAGACAGAGAAAAAAACATAATTGACGAGATTAAACGATGTAAAGATTGTGGGAATCCTGTTGGAGATTCTGAAATATGTCCGCTATGCGGAGCTCGCCAATTATAGAGAAATCCTTACTCTATTTCTAAAATTCTCTTTGTTATTTAAGAATTAATTTCAGTTTTTTGAGTTCATTACTAATTTACACGCTAAGAATTCAATCTCACATTTAAAAAATTCATTTATTTTTCTTTTGAAGAAGGATGGTATTAGTTATCCATATTACTTTGTTTTTCTTTCTATGGTGAGATTATGATCAATCTATTAAATGGATAATATTAAATTTAAATTAAGTAACTATTTTACTTAGTAGTATAAGAATAATTATTGTTCCAATTTTAATCAGGAAATCATGGATTTCAACAATAATCTCGAAAGTTTCAAGAATAAAAAAGATCTAATAGAAGAATTAGAATTTTATAAAACTATTATCTCAAAAAAAGTTAAGGGTGGAGATTATAACTCCGCGCTAGAAAAAGTAAGATCTGCTTTAGTCTTAATAGAAGAACACCAAGAAATATTTAATATTGAAAAAGAAATTCGTGATTTTTACGAAATTAAAAAATATGTGGATTCAGAATTAAAACATCACAGATTAATTTATGAGCGACGTTTTAATAATCTTTTAAGAGAAGAACTCAACGAGTTAAACCTTGAAAACTTCTCAAAATTATTAGCTATGTTAAAAAATGATATTGATCAGGATATTTACAAATATAATCTTGAAGATATCAATATTGACATTACAAAATATTTCAAATTTATTAAGAGATTATATGAGGTCTTAAGTTGTTATAAAGTATTAAATTATAAGGATGCCTCCGAAAAAATATTTGAATTTGTAAAAGAAATAAAGACAGAAAATTATCCAAATTTAAAATTGCTGATTTCATCAGTATACAAAAAATTACTAAGCTACAGATTACGGAACTATTCTAAAGAATTTGATAAATTATCAATTTCTACACTTTCTAAAAAAATGAAGATGAATCAAGATCAATTAATTGGCTTTATAAACCTGATAAAAAAGCAGCCAAAAAGCCCAGTTAAATATTATACTTCCGACACCCAGGAGGTTTTTTTTAAAAAACCATCAATTTAAAAAAAATCATTAAAGACATCTGTAATAATCTGGTCTTACCACCTCGTTATGGAATAATCCATTATTCAGGATATGTGAAATGTTATCTCTATCACTCTCTAAAATTTCTTCCCGTTGCGGTATGTTTTTCTGGATAGGTTTAAATTATGACTTACTATTTAAAAATTAGTTACCATCATTTCCTGTATCATCAGCATCTGCAGGTTTCTTTGGACAGGATTTTATATGACGTCCAAGTCTCTGATACTCTTTTTTGCAGTAAGGACATGCTTGTTTCTCTGTCGCTTTTTTTTTGGAAGTTACTGATTTCTGAGTAGCTTTTTTTTTTTTTTTCCTTTTCCCCGGGATGATATCATCAATACTAACATCTTCCGGAGCAAATTCGCAATCCCGAACGTGAATCCTAATATCGTCAAATAATTCTCCGCAGAACGGACATTCACTAGTTTGGAAATCTTCACTGGTATCATCTGAACCAGCTTTTCCTGCCTTCCTTTTTTCAAATTTTATTGAAGCGTCTACATCTTCTTCCTCAAATTCATTAATAGATAAATCAATTTCATCCTCCAAACTTATAGATGTGATTTCAAATTCCTTAATCTTATCTTCAGCTATTTTTTTACTCTCTTCATACATATCCGAAAATCTGCGAGTATTTTTAGCAGGATCGTATAATGCACAAACTTGACATATATAGGCACGTGTTCCTAATACTAAGTCTCTTACTGAACAGTAACATAACGCTTGCAAGTTATAGCTGACGTCACCTTTAGGTGCAAGACTTTTACATACAATTTTTCTAGAATATTTTACTTTTTGTTTACGACGTGGGATATCAATCACCAAAATGAGTATTTAAAATAATATTACCTAAAATATAATTTTTATGGATTTAAGTTAGACTTTACTAGGCTTTAGAATAAAGAACAGATATTAAAAATTGTATTGTAATATTTTAAGATCTTTAGCAATTTTATTTTTAATTTCAGCATTCTGAAGGTTTGGTAATAATTCCTCAATCAAATCTCTTAATTCTACAATTTTCAGGATGAGTAATTCTGGTTTGTTCCAAAAAGATGTTCTTAAGGGATGGATTTTTAGAATTGCGTTATTATAATTTTCAACAGCGGCTCTGTAAAATAAACAAGCATTTTCTATTTTACTTAACCTTGATTGGTAAATTGAACCAATTTTGTTAAAACACATTCCTGCTCCAGCATAATCTCCTTCTTTTTCAAAATCTACAGCTGCATTTTGTATTTTATTTAGAGCTTCTTTTAGAATTTCATTTTCACCTTTTTTTAAGAGTAAATACCCAATTGTATAATTAGAAACTCCTCTATAAAAGAGATTTTTATGCTTTTTGGCTAGTTTGTATAAATCTTCAGCAAATTCTCTTGCAAAGACTAAATGATCATTGCTAATGCACCTCTGGGCTACAGTTCTTAATAAATCCATAACCTTATCATAATCTTTTAAAGTCTTGTAATTAGCAATTCCCTGTCTAAATTTCTCTATCCCTGTAAAAGCATCTTTATTGTTAAATGCAATATTTCCCTCGTAAACCGACTTCTCGGCACTTTCTTTAATATTGGTTTCCTCTTGGTCTTTTTCTGTTCCTATTTCTCCTCTGGAAGTTGTACTAATGTTAAATGTGATTTCTTCATTCATTGGGATAGCAGTTAAGAATTCTTCACCTGATGCATTACCGATATTCGCATCAAATGGCGAAAATTTCTCAGGTTTTTGAAGATTTACAATATTTTCTTCACTTGTGTATTGTTCCCCATAAGCCGTTTGTAAAGGTTTCCCTTCAGAAGCTAGAGCAGATAGTTCTGAGAGAACATTGGCAAAAAAAAACTTATTTAAGCCATCTATGATGTAATCAACTTTGTGGTAATTTGTATCATATTTAGGATCATTAGTATCCATACCTACATCAGTTATTCGGTAAATTTCAAATCCTGTTTCAAACTTCGTTATTGTATGTTCAGTTCCCTCTACTTTCTCAAAACTTTTTTTACCTAAGATAGTATGATCGAACACTAAACCACAAAAATCCTTATTATTTTGCTGAAATCCAAGTTGATTAATTAAATCTATGTAAGAAAAAAATAGATTTAGTCCAGGGTGGCTGTGAAACCATCCAACCATATAATATCCCTTTCCCTCTTTATCTAATCTTTCCTGAATTTCTTCAATAAATCCATAATGTCTACTATCGAGCTGAACATCAGTTGAATGCCCAAATGTTAAAGCTTCAGAGCGTTCGATAAAAACGATTTCATCATCCGCATATCCAATTAAAATACCATAAATCTCCTTCCAATTTTCAGGAGGAACTGATCTATTCGCATATCTACCTGCATATAGTATAATTGTTTTATATGCTTCTGCTCTAATGACAATAGGTTTTCCTATTTTCTTTTCCATTTCTTCTTCAGATTGATGATCCTTAGCATTATTAAATTCTAGGTCATTGGAATTCGATTCATTGGATTTTTCTGGCATCTTTCATTGTTTAAAATATTTACTCTGGTTAAAAATATAATTTTACTAAAGATGTAATGAACCTAAAAGTAATTAAAATTATGTGTTTATAAAAATATCTAAGAAGTTTAATAATTTCATCGTAAATACGTTCTGACAATTATTTTGAAATAGAATTCATAAATCTGTTCTTAATTTCCTCTGGATTCAAGGTAATATTTTCTACTTTTGCATTCCCGGGCAATACATTTACTTTTATAAAATGACAACCTGGTTTTAGATTTGATAAAGTTGGGGCTATATTTCGCTCTTTATCAATTACAAAAATTGAATCAAACCCAGCTCCTTCAGCGATTATTTCTAATTTTGTCTTTTTGCTTGTATATGTTTTTTGATTTCCAGTTGAACCATAAGATCCATTATCGATTAAGATCAAAGTAAAATTGGTCGGTTTATTATTGGCGATTGTACTTAAGCTACCAAGATTCATGAGTAATGATCCATCCCCATCAATACACCAAATCTTCTTTTGAGGTTTAGCAATTGCTATTCCAAACGCAATAGAAGACGCTAGGCCCATTGAGCCTAGCATGTAGAAATTCTCAACCCGATCTTTTAAATTATATAACTCTCTCGAAGGGGCTCCAAGGTTACAGACAACAAATTCATTATTTATTGAATCAACAATCTTGTTTAATGCATCGTATCGGTTCATAGAGCACCCCATAAAGGTCTTTTTAAAAGAATACATATCGATTTTTCTGATGAAATGCTTGTCTGGACGGCATTCCTAATATTTTTGATTTTTTCTTTAGAATCTATGATAAATTTTTCAATTTTTAATAAATCTAATAAGTCTGGCGTAAGCTGCCCCATGGGGATTTGAGCCGCAATCTTCTCACCTTCAGCACCTCTATGACTCATTATGAATATAACAGGTATTTTAAATAGTTGAAGAAGAGACTTGATCGCGTTGATAGAATTTCCTAATCCTGAATTTTGCATCAAAATAGCTGGAGTCTTACCCCCTAAATATGCACCTGCCGCTATACCTACCCCTTCTTCCTCTCGCGTTATTGATATATGAGGAATATCGTCTCTTTCTTCAATAATTAACAACAGATTCTTTAACATTATACAAGGCAATGATAAAATCAAATTAATACCTGATCTTTTGAGTTCCTCATACAATTTTAAGTCTACACTCACAACCTTCTTAACCAAGTCAATACAATTATTTTTGATAATTTATTATCTTTCAATTTATAATCTTAAGTATTTATAGGATCCCTTTTTTTTTGAAATCTTCAATTTGTACTTCAGAATACCCAATACTACTCAGAACTTCAACTATGTCTTGCCCTCTTTGTGGAGCAATAGATCTTATCGAGAGAGGTGTACGTGAATATTTAATTGGTGAACCTACATTTTTGATCTTCCCAAGTATAGGATGGTCAATTTCTTCAACCATGTTTCGAGCGATGATTTGAGGGTCCTCACATGCTTCTGCAAAAGATTTGACGGGCATGACACAGGCGTCAAGATATATAAAAATCTTCATCCATTCTTCTTGAGTTTTCTTCAATAGTTCTTGTTCAATTTTTTTAAAGAAATTCTCTCTTTCTTTTCCAATTACAAATTGTTTGTGAGATATTTCCTCCAAACCTAAAGCTTTACAAAATTCTCTCCAAAATTTAGCTTCAATGATACCAACAGATAAGAATTTATTATCTTTAGTTTGATACACGCTATAAAAGGGAAAGTCTCCATGTAAAATATTTACTCCATCACTTAAATCTTTAGCAAAATGATACGCAGCAATCATTGGTATAAAAGAGAAGACAGAATCAGTCATTGATATATCAATAAATTGACCTTTTCTTTCTTCATTATTATCTCGTTCAATAATTGCACCTAAAATTCCTATAGCCGATACTAACCCACCTCCTATATCAGCAACCTGAACACCGGGATTTAACGGTTTTCTAATAGAATCTTCCTTCCCAAAGATTTTTCTTTCTTTTGTAAGATCTAAAATTCCACTAATACCTATGTAATTAAGATCATGACCAGCAACTTGTTCATAGGGTCCATATTGCCCATATCCTGTCAAAGAACAACAAATTATTGATGGGTTAACCGAAGCTAAAGTATTATAATCAATTTTTAATCTTTTCATTACTTTTGGTCTAAAAGTATCAAGAACTACATCAGCGTGTTTTACTAATTCATAAAAGATCAGAACAGCTTCAGAAGTTTTTAGATTAAGTGTTATGGACTTCTTATTCCTCATCAGAATAGAGTGAAAGACACTTTCTTGATAATCACCTTTACGAAAAAATGGAGGTCCATTATCATAAGGGTAATTTGGATCCTCTATTCTGATAACTTCGGCCCCAAGATCGCTTAAAATCATCGAACAATAAGGACCTGGCAACATTCTAGAGAGATCTAAAATGACTTTTCCTTCTAATGGTAGGGTCATAATAATACAAATGTTTAATATTCTTCAAAAAAGTTTTCTAAATATTGTTAAACTTTCTCTTTATTGATTTAGTTTATTTAAATCCTCAATATTTTTGATATCAGGTATATTTAGATGCTCTGATAATTCGAGATTGCATGGAATCTTGATTCTATTGAAACCAAGATACAAACACCTGAGTTTTCTAAGTTCTTTCAAACTTTCAATTTGGGTAATCTTATTATTTCTTAAATCAAGAAATTTTAAGTTCCTAAGGTGTTTTAA
>LAZR01000825.1_pt1 | contig 21315 bp, 44 predicted proteins | sample 329461 | NCBI WGS metagenome assembly LAZR01 (sample SAMN03002196, study PRJNA259156) | marine sediment metagenome | biome: sea floor; feature: Hydrothermal impacted sediments; material: marine sediment; isolation source: Loki non-amplified sample from Loki's castle hydrothermal vent sediment ...
GTAAGGAACTCTGTGATAATATCTATATGTTCAAAATCTCTTTTCATTGGAATAAATATATGATTTGCTCTTTCATCTTGTTTATGATCTTTACATTCAGGATGCCAACAATAATATAAATGACATATAGAACACCAATTTGAGAAATGATGAGCCTTATTATGATATCTTAGTTTTTTGTTAGAAAGAACTTCAGTCATCGATCCCGTACCTCTCTTTCAATTCTCTATATTTCTTTTCTTCATCACCCGTAAACTCTAAAGCCTTACCATCACCCATTAAATCTATTTCAAACACAACCTTTTTTACAGCATCTAATAACCATGTGAGATCTTCCTTCGCAACACGTACATAGTTAGGCATATGTTTAGTTAATAACCTATTTAATAAACTAATTTCTGAAGTAGTATCATAATCCGTCTGCCGGGTTTTAGTATCTCTTTCAAGACTATTGAGATATTTGGCTTCCCTAATTTTATCAATCATTAAAGTCTTGGGTTTCGAGTCATTACAGTCAGAACAGAAAGAATCATTCCAATCTTTTCCACATTGAGAAGTACAATCGCCCAAGGGATTCGAGTTCTGAAAGGGTGTCTTAGGGTTTCCCTTCTTATGTCCATAACTGTCATGCAAAATATCTTCCTCAGTCTTAGGAACAGAATTCTCGCCCGAGAGCTTCTTTAATAAATCTCTAAAGTATTCATACCAATAATCGAAAGTTTTATCCTCTTCATTTTTATAATGAAATTTCATAGATAGAAAGAAATCCAGCAACACCTCTCTTATTTTAACCATATCTTCTGATAGAATATGCCAAAACTTATTCTGTGATTCTATCTGTTCTTTCAGCTCCATAATTTGGGGTTCCATTAGCTCTAAAATCACCACATCTAACCACTCCGGATTAGAGACTTTTGCTTGAAGCTCCGTAATTTGTTTTTGCTGATCTTCTCTAATTGCCTGAGTATGATTAGTTGTTGTATAGCTTTCAAATTTAATTCGAAGCTCCGAGATCTCTTTCTTTTTCTCTAGTATGATTTTTTTATCTATTTCTCTCCACTTCTCGAGGGCTTCGATCCTCCTCTCAAGTCTCAATATCCATAATCTCTGTCTTTCAGCACCACCAACGGAGAAACATCCTCCATATAGTTTATGAAGCTCTAAAATCCTATTATTAACATCCTCAACAAAATTAGGGGGGGTACTCATAGGTCCTCCTCCCGACAACAATCCCATATTAGCCTTAATGCCATAGCACAGACTTGTATTGCCTCCTCTCTTATATGTTTATCTCTATAAGGTATTCTCTGGTTTAACTTAATAGCCATCCATAGTTCATCAACCTCCTCCAATAATACAGCATACCCTTCATGAGCATTGTGAAAACTATCGAATTTCCTACATGCTCTTAAGTATTCCTCCTTTACTTCAATTATAATATCTCTAAGTGTAGTCATTACTCACGCCCTCCCTACGAGTTTATAGGTTTCAAATTTAATAGTGTCTGGATCCTGATCGTTAATATCTGTTATAGGGACCCTAACTTCTTTTTTTGGATCATAATCTTTAAAAAATAAAGACATCTCTTTTTTACATTTTCTTTCCCTAATGATTTTATTTCTCACGGCCTTCCTGAAAAACTCCGATACCGATACAAAAACACCCTTATCACTTAGGCTCTCTATCTCTTCATCCACTCTAATCTCAATATTAATACTAATAATTTCCATTCCTCCCTCTATTAATAACCCTTGTCGCTTATCTATCTCTAATTGCTCCCTACCAGCTTCCCTAATAAACTTACTCCTATTATTCCCTAACCCATCAATCTCTTTAACCTCCCACTTAAAAAGGTTTAAGGTCCTAATTCTCTTATCTCTCATTATTTCCACTCCAATTTTGTTAATACCCATGCGGATTTAGGACTTACTAATACTCTAGTACCTCCCCCTAATATAACCTCTGTTCTAATAACGTGCTGTTTTGCTATAAAAGTGTATTTCATATCGAACCCTATAAGCTTATACGATTTATCCGAGTAGTTTTTACACTTCCTTACATCCACGAAGTTCCGTGTCTCTTTCACAGCTGTCTTCTCATCAAGCTTCTGGAAATCTATACCTTTTGTCTCTGGATATAGGGAACGCTTTAGTTCATTCTCTTTTGTTGTTTCTAAGGGTTTTGAGGCGGCCGAATCAACCTTTAATTCGTTTCGATCCGTCTGATTTGTAGAGATCATAGGTTTACCAACAATTTCCGATGTCTCACCCTCTATTTCAGGTAATATTCCTGCTTTCCCTAACACCTTCATTTTAATCTTCCTAAACATTTTATCAAATTGAACTTCAAACTCTTCCTCTAAGGGGAGTGTTAATGATCCTTGGATTCGTTCCGATCCATAATTACCATCAGAAACAGTCTTCCCATAACTAACCATTATAATTTTATCTTCATTCATTTCAATTCCTCCATTTTAAAAGCTAATAGATGCTCAATAATATGGTCTCTCAATTCATTAAACATTTCTTTTGCAATTGAGAAATCCATTAACATCCTTCCAGAATCCATATGCATTAATTGTAGATGAATCCTACCATCCTTTTCAAACATATTCATTTCAATTCCTCCAATACTTCTTTAAAACCCTTTACCTTTTTTTGTCTCCATTCTACTCTATCTTTTATTCTACCTAGAGCATCTTGATCCTCAACTACTTTATTTTCTAAACTTTTAATTTTTTCCTCTAGGAACGTTATTACATGGTCCCTTTCTGCACTCATTTTTAATTTCCTCCTGTAGTATTTTTTTTATTTTATTTAATTTTAAATTATTTACGCCCCAGTAATATTTTTCCTTCCTGGCGCGAATTTTACTTACTTTTTCTGCCAAATGATATTCGTGGAAGCTCATGAGTCCGCTCCGTGATAACCTATATTGTTCTTAGGGTCTCCTACACAATGTTGACAATAATAATAATAAATTGTTCCACTAGCACTACGGGCATAATTCTTTCCTTTTCCTTTATTACAATAACAGCACTTCATTTCTTAGCCTCCTTTTCCTGTGTATGCATAGCCTTCAGCTCTTCAAAAGCGAACTGAGCCATAATTCCCCCCGTAAAGCATTTAGATGCATGGTGTCGAAACCATCGCTTCGCTTCTTCCCATTGGGGAGTACCTGGCTTTAAGTTCTTGTTAACCCAGTCAGTCATGAGGTCTTTCCCTCCAATTCACATTCTAACTTATGAATCTTTGACAAGATTTTTATTCCTGGACCTCCAAGATTATATTTTCTATGCCCTAAAGCATCAAATTCTTCATGAAGTCTCTTAATTTCTTTTCTTTCATTAACCATATTAGATCAGCTCCCGTAGTTTCTCTACTAATTCGTTATAGTGGAGCTCCCAGTTATCTCTCTCTATCTCCATTTCTTCGAGCTTAGTTTCTAGATCGAATTTCTCATCCTCTAATTCGGCTCTCTTATCGCACCCCTCACATAAGGTATTCGCAACTAGATTCATAAAATAATCACCTCAAATAAATTACAGGGATAGCCTTTAGTCTGCTCATGAAAATCACATTCAGAAACCTTTTTACAGTAATCGCAGTGATATATATTCATTTCATTCCCTCTACTTTCCTAATCAACAAATCTAATTCCTTTATCCCTTCTTGAACTGTTTTGAGTTTCTTTTTTATACGTTCAAGGTGTATCTTAAGTTTAAATGGAGAAATCATCGTATAAACCCCTCCACTATTCCAAATAATAACATCATAATAAATATACCGAATACCGTTATAAGGGCGTATTCTAACCAGCTGTTTTTAGACATCGCTATCAAACTCCTCCAATAAGTCAAATTCCGTATTACTTTCATACTCAGCTTGTTTCTCTCTATGTTCTTCGACAATACCTTCGATTAGTTTCTTATTCATTGTACTTAAGTCTAAAACAGTTGTTAGCTTCTTAAAATCTCGAATTGAAATATCTTTTCTGATATGTCTTTCAAGTAAAACAATTATTCTCATCGTTATTTTCTCATTTTTGATACTCATTTCCTACGTCTCCCTAAGGAAGTAAATCGAACTCTTGAACGACATCATGAGAGTACAATTTATTCCTATTTTCGTCATTAAATTCTTGTAATTGATCTTCCAAGTTTAGATTATTAGTTGAGAGCCAATCTAAAACTTTTATTATTTCATCCATCGTAGGTTTATCAGCCATTTTTATTTTACCTTTTTTATTATTTTTGTTCCTAATTATAATAATAATACATCATTTATAAATGTATCGATAAGTTATCTATGAAATATCTATACAAACCATAATGGATGTCGAGCCTTAAACGCAATTATCTCAAGTGCTACTTCTTTAGGTGGTAGATACGCAATAGAATATAATTCTTTTTTTATGGCCTGATGTTGTTCGGTATTTCTAATGAAATTCTTCTCATCAGGGGATAGGTCATATATTTCTTTACCAAATAGTCTAGTCATCTAAATAACCATCCATTAGTTTGTTTGGTTTCTTTCTTAACTCCTCTTTCTTGGTCTGTTTTATATCACTTTCTCTCTCAGTTCTCTTCTGCTGCTTCTTCTTGAGACTCTTTCTATACTCAGCAGATCCATCTTCAGACAATCCATGTAGCTCAGTCGCTCTATTTCTACGTTCACCCCTAATAAATGCAAACATTTCCTTATATGTATCGTAATTCTTTTTCTTATATTTAACCATACTTAGATCATCTCCCCGCTAATATTCCGCAATGTTTATCGAATTTAGCTATAAACTCAGTATCGTAAGGACTTAAACCACTCTTCCCATGATCAGTTACTCCACACCAATACCAAAATAGTAAAGTTTGTTTTTCTTGACTCCAAGAGTCTACAACTGCTTTATTCTTCTTTATTATATTCTTGTTACATTCCGCACATTTCGCGTATTGAGATGCACAAACTTTCGGGAGCTCAAACATATATGGTCTACATTTCATACAATTCACTATTCCACCAAAAGTTCCATGTGGACACTTTTCTTCGGGTTTTGAGTCAGTCATTGATTAGATCTCCTGAACTAAGATTTTATAGTCCCTCCCATGAATAATAGTTTGTTTCACACTATCAGGAATATTAAAATAACGCTGATTTTTCTCCTTACTGATATACCCAGAAGTCCCTATCCAAAATGCTACTATACCACCAGGAAGTTTAATCTGTACTATATCTTGAACTATTTCATCACCATTACAGATGTTACACACACCTTCTTTATCAATATAATTTTGTCCTTCTATTTTTTTTTTACATTTTACACAATACATTTTTTCTTTCCTCTTTTCTACTTTTATCATTTCTAGATTCTATCTATATACTATCTATATTTTATGTTTCTACTATTCCTAAATATCACTAGAATACATACCTATAGATAAATAATAGATAAAGTATCTAAATAGATAAATCAGTAATAATATATAAATCTTTTTATGATACAGTGGAAATACCAATAAACCATAAAACTTCCACTGGGTTTATAAGTGAGCATTGTCTATTTATAATTAATAATGTCTGAAATTGAAATTCCCGCATCATATTTAGATTGGTTAGTAGATAGGGATAGAAAGCCTAAGGACCCTAAAGACATTACAAAAGAAAAGGATTAAACTTTGAATTCAGGAAGACATTCACAACAATAAAATTGTACGTATTCAGATTTCCATAATCTCTTTAACTTCCTATATAATGGCATATCGAAATCGCGAAAATAATTGATACACTCCAAACCATTCTTTCTATTAGCATCAAATAACTCCTTAAATGTTAAATTAGTCTTACACTTAAAGCAGACATGAGGATATTTTATATCTAAATGTTTAGAATAATATCCGTAAGCTTGACGTCTACTAATTAGGGGTATGGGTTCAAATGATATTCCATACTCTTGAGGTAAGACAATGAATGGTTCGGACATTATCCTCATCCCGTTTCTTAGATCCTCTCCCATATCCTCAGCAGCACTACTCCACCTTACACCATAATTTATAAAATACGGACAACCTTCCCTATGAATATGATCTACCATAATTATTGTTTCTTAATCTCTAAGTATACAAAGTTATTATCTTTACATATAGGACACTTCTCATAACTAAAAGGTAGTGCCTTAGGCAAATGATCAATAACCCAACTAGTTATCAATTTTCCACATTTACCACAAGCGATTACAACATCATACATAATTATTATTCCCGAAAACTAATACTATTTTCTATTAATCTAATACTTGCCTGACATCCATTACACTTAAATGTATAACGAGGTTTATCCTTTTGTAGTTCTAATAACTTTCCCCATTGAGGACAGGCTTCAGTATTACACTGTAACATTTGTTCTCTACTCCAAACAGACATATCTAATACTTATTTCCCAAATTTATAAACATGTTTATTAAATACTAAAATAATACTATACTATAAATTAGTATGATATATCAGAGCTGATATCAATCGTTAGCCTGAGACAAAAAGTCTTTGGATACATCAAGGATCATCATAATGCCGATAACAAAGAGGTTAGAACCGCATTCCATAAACATAATTGGAATAGTGTAAGAACGTATGCAAATGAAGGGAGAGGTCAAAATTATAAGAATAATCATGATATAGAAAATGATATATCACCTACTACAAATAAGAAGAAAAAGCCCATTAAACGGCTTAATAAGCCTAATAATAAAATAACATCTAGTAATCCTCCGAAACCACCAAGTAGCCAAATAACATTTATTGATGATCCCAATGAATTGCTAATGTCATGTGCAATGAGGGAACTCAATAAACCAGATCCTAAAGTACAATGGGGGAATATATTATTAACACTGCTAGATAAGACCAAGCAGTTAGAAGCTAAATCAAATAAAGAGGTTATGATTAGACGCAAACTAGTGAAGTACTCTTCCAATCAACTCATAGAACTAAGAAAGAGATTGATAAAGAGCTCGCAATAAGATGGATGCAAGGGGAGATTCTTTCCTTTCGAGAGTTCGTATATTGCATAGATACTGAAGAGTATAATTTTGGGGAGTATGAGGAATGGCAATTAGAGATTGAAGAACAAAAACTCTCTCTCTTAGACCTAGCAATAGCCTATAGGGAATACTGTGACGTAAGAAGTAGGGGGGCTTCTAAAACGTGGATTGAAGTAGTTAGTGCCCTATACCTTGCATCATTACGGGTAGATACGTGGTATGGGATGGGAAGGTTAAGAGGCTATTGGTATTCTACAAGTGAGGATCAACTGGATCAACCTCGAGAGTATTTTGATCATATCTTAGATAATTCATTCCTCCAATATTGTATTCGTAGAAGAAAAGCAACACTGGTATTATTTAAGAATTACGGAAAACTAAAACTCACTATACTGACTGCTAAGAAAGCGAGGTCTGGGAGAGCTGATTTCGTTAAATTTGATGAGGAAGCAGCACTCAAAACTAAAAAGGAGCATGAGTTATATGATGCAGCTATTGGAGTCCTATCCGGTACGTGGTTTGGTCTAATAGGGCATATTAGTACGCCGTGCTCAGCATCTAAATTTGAAGTTAATCACGATAAATGTAAGACCTTAGAATATACCACCGGTAAGACACACACCTTCAAAATACCGTGGTGGGAGGTTGAGTTCTTAGCCAAGAATAGGGAATTCTATGAACAGGAAGAGAGAACTAAACCTAAGTGGTGGTATTTACAAGAATATTGTGGAGAGTTCACATTACCTTCGGGAGCAGTATTTCAAAACACCCAGTATGGCAAATATCCGGATTGGTTAACAGCAGCTATACAACATCAACCCCTAATGAGCGGTATAGACTGGAACCCGGTAAGTCATCATTGGCTCGCAAGTACAAAAATTACCCCTGATATGAAAAATGTAGTTATAATGGGTGAAGTTGATTTAGGGGATGGCTATACGCATGAACTCAGTACCAAGCAATATAATGTTATTAGAAATTATTATATGAGGGGTAATAGGTTAGTATGTGAGGACGGAGGTATTAATCTCGGATATGTGAAATGGCTAAAAGAGAGAGATGCCGAGAACTCTTGGAGTGGTGAAAGACATCTTAAATATGAGGAGTGGGATACTCAAGGAGTTGCCAAGCTTAACGCTACTGAATTCATAACTCAGAACGGTATGACAATCTGGGTTGATGAGGAACGTTTCCCTACTTTAAAGAAACAGATAAAGGATTTACACTGGGATCCAGAAGCCACCGATCCTAAATTATATAAGGATGCAGCTGAGAGCCCTCACGTGCTAGATAGCTTTCTCCATAGTATAAGCAAATTAAATTGGATGGATAATGTAATAGAAGTATCGAGGTTCTACTAATGAGTCAACTAGGTTCTAAACAATCAATAAAATCCTTTAATAGGAAAAGGAAGCAAATTAGAAAGAAAGGCAAGAGAATAATCAAGCAAACTATCGCATTAAGAAATGTTAAGAAGAGAGCACTCAAGAAAAGACAAGAGCGAACCATTATAACCTCTAAAGTAATCAGTCCAAGACATAAAGCAGATTTAATTAGACCTACTCAACCATTTGCCTTAAAGAGAAGCAGTCTAGAGAGTACAGCTATAAAATCATTTGACTATGATCCACTTACATTGTCACTGGTAATACAATTCTGGATAGTTAAAGTTCAAAATAAAGTCATAATTAGTAAAAGACCAGGTGGAAAATATATATTTTTTCAAGTACCTGATTCAGTTCATAATAATTTCATTAAAGCATCCAGTAAGGGAAGGTTCTTTAATGCTAATATAAAAAATAAATATAGTTTTAGTAAAATAGGATAATGTCAAAAACAAGTAGGACAATAGTAGCTGATATAGCCGGAGGACTCGCACCCCTAAAAAGAGATGTCGGTTCTAACCTTACAATACAGCATGTATGGTCTTATTATCGCTGGTATCCCGGCTTTAAAGACCTTATTAACCTCGAAGTAGATGCCATATTTGGCAATGGAATTAATGAAGATGAGGTTATTGATACTACTCGATTAATGGAGTGTAAGGAAAGCTTAAGATGGGCTCTTATTGCCGGTTATAGTTGTCCCGTGGTAGATGCAAGAGATCCAGATAGACCCAAGGTAGAGAATTGGCATCCTTATATAGACGGTGTAGGTTTTCAGTTTACTGACTTCAGTCCTAAAGGACATCCCACAGAAATAACAGTCCATATGAATACGAATGAGACTGCGGGAGGTGAAATTAGTTTTCCAATACCTCATTATCCATGTGAGTTAGATTTGGATGGTGAATTTATAGACGAGAAACCACTCCCTAATGGATACGGTTTCTTCCATGTAAGAACCCAAGGCAATATAAGGGGAATACAAGGCTTACCCAAATATATGCACTTAATAGACGCATTCGGTATCCAATGGGATATAATCAAGGCATACGGTCCCTTTGCTGAAAAACAAGGTATGGCAATGCCTGTAGTATATCATGAAGATAATAGTCCTACTAATAGAAGAAATGTAAAAACTCAGTTCGCAAATCAACCTACTACAAATAGACTATTACAGATGAGTAATAAGGACTTAGTAGAGTGGGTATCACCGCAAGCAAATGCGTATGATCCATTCCCTATGTTACATTGGTTAAATACAGTAATATCACGAGCTTCCCAAATGAATAAACTTATGATTGAAGGGGAACCCGCAGGAGCCTTAGCATCCTCAACTACAGCGGTAAGCAGATGGGAAACTAAACGGAAGGAAGACCAAACCTATTGGAGGACTCAGTTCTTAGGTGTATGGATTGCGTTAGGTACTACTGATGAGGTTAATTTCAAACCCCCAGTAAGTCCAACCTTTATAGACCTAGCAAATGGAATGAAAGCATTAGTAGAGGCTTTACTACCAGTAGTAGAACCGGAAGATATAGTAACTATATTAAATGATTTTTTGGCGAGTAATGATAAACATATTGAATTACACGCCTTAAGTAAAGAAGAGATGATGGGTAATAATGATGATGAACAATCCAACAATAATAACGGGGATAAAACCGATAAAAAGTAAGCCCACCTATAATCAATGGCATCCCTTTAACAAGAGAATGCCGGTTAGTGGACATAACTTCCCCTTAACGAACTATACGGATTGGGATATATATGGATATAAAAGAGATCCATTCACGGGTATAAAGAGACCACATTGGCTTACTAAACGGCTACCTACGGGAGCTCCGATAGAGGCGAAAGCAGTAGGACTTGATGGTTTCTTCACATGTATACCAAAACAACAGGTAATATAAAAATGGAAATAGAAAAACTAGCTAAAGAATACCATGAAATTTGTAGGGAAATGATTGAAAGGCAAATAGGATTGATTACTAAACCAACACGTCCCTATATTGAATGGAAAGATTTAACTGAAGATCAAAAAGATGGAAGAAGATTTATAGCAAAAAACCTTCTAGTAAAATATAATATAAGTGATAAGAAATGAGTGAACCAGAACCGAAAATAACCTATGATAAGTTTAAGGAGTTTTACGATAAACATCCTGACTTAGATAATAGCGAATATTATGCCGAATTTCCAACCGGGAATAAATCAACAATTAGGTCCTGGAAGAATAAAGCAGCACCGAAAGCAACACCGAAAGCAACACCACCCGACCCCCCTCCAGCAACTAAAGATGAGGGATTTGACGCGATGCAGTCGGAATATATTCAGTTACTTACAACTCAAACCAAGTCTAACGCAACTGAATTCGAAGGCCTGGAGGAAAAGAGCATATTAGTACTATTAAAAAATAGGTTACGAGCTCAGCAAGAGCTAAAACCGCCGAGTAGGGCTTCAAATGGTCCTATATTACCAACCCCTAAACCAATTGGGCAAACTAACAAGAAATTCGGTATAGATGACTATATCGTGTTCGATACCGTTAAAAACGAGATTCGAGCCGAGATACCGATGGATACTGTTATGGACCCCGAGAAGAATAAGATATTACAGTCACATAACTAACGGTGTATAAACGTGGTAAGACTGACACTACCGACCAATAAAAAAATAAATAATAAGAGTGAAAAATTATGACATTAGGAGCAACAGTAGTAAGTACGGGAGAAAGAGCAACAGTAAACCCCTTAGAAAAAGTCTTTGTTCATGGCTTACATAACTTCGGATGTGTCTATGAAAGTAGAGAAATCATAACTACAGCAATGCACGCCGGAGAAGTAGCTACACACGTTCAGACTGTCGGAGGAGAGGATAATTGGCTAATCATGCCCGATAAATCAGCTCAAGCCTATGCTATCTTAGAATTAGACCTAGGATTAACAACTTTGATGTCTGTTGATTATGACATTGGAAACGATGTACAAGGAATTCCCTTCTGGAGAAATCTAGGAGCACTTTTACAGAGTATCCAATGTAAGGATCCGAACACCATAGATGTAACCCCAGATCACGTTCTACATACTAATAGTGGAGAAGCAGGAGCGTTAATTGCAGTCAAAGAAGCAAACATAGTAAGCAGTGCTACAGGTACAACCGAATCATTTTCAGCAGGAGTAACTACAGGAGCTTTAGGTTCACATATTAGCAATCGATCCCCAATGAGACAAGCATATTTCTTAACCGATCCAAGTGCTGATTATGTCACAGTGGCTTACATCTATCCAGGATAAAAGGTGAAAAATCATGGCAGCAAGTATAGCGCAATGGGATACTGATTATTTTGATCAATTCAAGATGATCTTCCCTACAAGTTTTAGTAACCTTCAGATCTATCCTTCTAACCCCATAGCATTTATTAATAGGGTTGGAATGGCGTTCGGACTGAAACAAGCACAGAGAAACATTAGACTACCAAATCAGAGAATCCAAGTAGGAAAAGAAGTTACCTACCAAGATAAGGACGTACCAAGAGTACCGCAGAAAGCAGATATGCCCGCCCTCTGGGATTCAATACGAGTGAGTGAAGAGGATTATGCCGGTGATGTTGTAAACGCTTTAGGACACGTCTCAGATCTATTTGAGAACTTTCAGAGTGGAATAGCCGATTTCGTATATACGGGAACACCAATCGATCCTTTAGCCTATGGGCTAATAGACCCGGGAGCAGGAACAGGCTCAACTACCATCACGAGACCCGATATATGTGTTCAAGTTACCACAGCCGGTAAATGGGATATACCTTCGAAAATGTTCTTGGATTTAGCACAAGCCGATACAAACCTTACCAATAAAGGATTCTTCGGACAGAGACGAATACTCGCACCTCAAACCATTAAACCGTTTTTGAATCATGTCCTCACATCTACCACGACACCTTATAGAGACTGGATTTCACAGATTGCAGGGTATCCGATTACCTTTACACCCTTAGTAGACCCAGATGCGTTAATAACTGCATTCGATGTATATATGGTTGATGAAACTGCATTCGATTTATTCATGACACCTTTAAAAGTTAGAGGGTATTTTGAAAACAACACCGAATATTTCGTATGGCATTGGAAGACACGAGCCTATCTATTACCCCGACCCAAGAATGACGGAACTGATTGGTTTAAAGCAATCGTTAAGATTCATCAAGTAGACTTCACAACCTAAACGGTGATATATCATGGCAGGCATAGCATACGTTAGAAAGAGACTTTGGAACCCTGAATTACTCATAGACGTAAATAAAGTCCTCCCCTATCTAATGAGGGAGAGCATCGATGGAAGTCACCCAATAGCTTATGAGATTACATGGATAGGGGCAACCCAAGCAGGCGAAGAATTAGGTACACCCGCAACTGCAGTGAAAGATGGTAGAACTGTACCCTTTCTAGTGAATATGGTGAGTTCAGACGTAGCAGATAAGAGGTCTACAGCCGCAGGAGCAGTTCATAGCGTAGCCTTAGTAGGGGTATCTACAAACTCTATTGCCGGTTATGCTGCGTGGAATGAATTCGGTGAAACAACCAGAGAAGGGCAAGATGGTAAACCACGAGCTACAGTCGAAGTAGTTGCTATGAACGGAACTACGGACGTATTAGCTACCCGATACTGGATTTGGCTCGATGCTATTTATGCCTGTGAATGGGGTACTGGAGCATCAGACGCGACAGGGATTATCACCGCAGAGTCTCCAGTTAATACTAATCTAATAGTACTGTCAGCCACTCAGAATGAAGGGGAAGGTGGTAGATGGCACTTCCCCCCAGGTAAACAAGTGAGGGTAAAACACGTACACATAACACCGACAGAGGTATTCGCAGCGACAACAGGAGTAGTCCTAGCTGGTACATGGACGGGAAATGATCAAGCAAATAATACCGATCCCGATTTAAATTCGGATTACTTCCATTATGTAACCCCCTCCTTAAGTGCCCAGTACGACGCTGATAAAGTCTCACGATATACCACCATCAATAGTCAATGTATTTGGAGCGAAACTTCGGTATTTGCATCGAAAACAATGTATATTAATATCTTACAGATTGCTGAATAAATAATAAGGACCCTGAAGAGGGAATTTTTTAATACTTTATTATAATTTTGTTCAATTCGTACCCCGTAAAATTAAAAATTCGTTCAGATAAGATGATGGAAATAGAAGCAGAAAATTATTGTAATAAATGTCCTACTATTTTAAGAGGGATGTGCTGTTATTTCAGTTATTTTGACGGCACAGATAATTTTATTACCCATCCTTGCTTATATCTTAGTAAGAAAACTAAGCGTTGTAAAATATATAAAAAAAGATTTAAAATTAATCCACAATGTCTATCAGTGCAGAAAGGACTTCATGAGGGTTCATTCCCAGAAGAGTGTCCTTACGTTAAGAACTCCAATATAGTACCGATTAGACCATATAAAATATATATCAGAGGAAATTTAATAGAAGAAAAATTAATAGAATTAAAGGTAAAAATAAAAAATGGAATTAAAAAAAGAAGATTTCAAAAAGTTCAGAATAGTTGATACCCACTTCTATGCCTTACCTCCGAGTTTCTTTGAAGAGGAAAAGTCAATAGTTGCAAAAGTTATTGGTAAGGCAATTGAGAGAGTCGTAGTCATATCCGAAACAAAGACAGGAAATAAAAGAGCGATTATAGGGCATGATCCTTCAGACATTCCTACGATTAATAAAACCATTGATGATGCGATCCTAAAAGAAGCCAAAGAGGAAGAAGTTTCTATAACAGCAATGGAATCATTAGGGGAAGCTATAGAAGAAATGGCAGAAGCTATAGTAGAAGAGGTTAAACCAACTGAAGAGGAACTAGCTGAAATCGAAAAACTAAGATTAATAGCAGAGAAACAAGCTGAATTAGCGAAGTTATTGGGTGATTAGATATGGCAGCTAGCGGCTATATGACTGAGGCTGACTTCGAGAGTATCTGGGGTGCAACCATAGAAACTGCTAGGTTCGGTCTTATTAATGTGAGAATAGGAGAGGTCCTAAATTACTTACTCACTAGAGATGCAGCTACAGATATCACTAATACTGCGATACTTCCTATGGTTGAGCAATTATCTGAAGAAAGTCTAATAGAACTCCTACAAGCATCAAAGAGTAATAAATTTACTGATGTATGGAGATTCATTCAATCTAATGCTGCTCGTATAATAAGAAGGATATTACAGAATAATAGAGAAGTAGTAAAGATGATTAGACAAGATTTAGGATTTGAGAAGATGGAAATAACAACTTCAAGACTCCCTTCAAGTACAAGTAATTGGTGATTAAATGACAAATGATTGGTATACTTCGGACGGAGTAGACTTACTCCGGGCTAAAAAGATGGGATTGTTCAGGAATGCTGATGCTAAGTTAGAAGCTGCTGATGTTTTAGCTGAAGATGATCTGATAGCTTACACTATAACCGAACCGGTCGGAGTAGCTGAACCTATAGGCGCCTCAAATAGTATGCTACCTAAATATAGGACCTCCAGGTTTGAAGTAGGTACTTTCGGAGAGATTAAGCGATTACAAACCGCACGAGATCTCTTCCCTGCTATGGGCGTATGTGTGACAACAGAAGCAACCCCTAACATTCACGCACTTACTATTAGAGCTGGTACTACTAGGCAGATACCTCTTAATATGGGTAGGCATCTACAGAGATTAAACCCTACCGTTGCTGAAAATGAAATAATAGATATATTTGGAATGTTATTACAAACTTATCATGCTGAATGTACTGAAATAGGCAACCAAGTAGCTATCCAGTCTCTTAATTGGATTTCGACTTTTACTAAAAATAGTAGTGTTGATCTTCTTACACCGGCAACAGTAACAGACGAACCTTTCAAATGGAATCATTTTACCTTTCCTACCTATACTTATAATTCTGAACCTATACAGGCAGATATTATAGGGTGGTCTTTTGATGTAGTTAATTCAGTTATATGGGTTGTCCTAGACTCTACCGGGTTCTATACCAAAGGTAAATATTTACCATTCCAATTCATTTCAACAACAATAGAGTTAAATCCCTACGGTCATAATCCTTTCGAGCTAATAAGAACAAAATTGGAATCTTACATTACTGATGTTGATTTAACCGTTAAATGTGCGAGAAATGCAACTACAGACTATATTCAATGGACCCATGATAAATGCTATACCCGACCGTTCACTATATCTGCTAATAAACAATCCGGTGCTCATGAAAGATATTTCCTTCAAAATATCCAACTCAATACCGGTTCTCTAGCAATAGAAGCTAAGGATGCCTATAATAAAGCTCATTACGAAGTTTCATAGGTGATATTAAATGTCATTTGGTAAATTTGATCCGAGGACTCTGGGGTTAACCTCTACTAGATTTAAGGAGGACTTCGGACTTAGTGGGATGTTTGAAGTAGCAAAAGAACTCGCAAAAGTCAAGCCCGAATCATGGAGAAATTTTAAGGAAGGGATACAAGGTCTGGGTGCTATATCCGGATCACCTATAGCAGCTGCGAGGGCTGGAATTCAAGCACCCTTCAGCCAAATATCAACACAGGTAGGTTTTGGTTTCCAATCGGCAATACAACCATTTACTAATCAATTAAGTGGACTTGTAAACCAACTCTCTAATGCTACCCAACCATTCCTCCAGCGAAATATTATCGGTGCCGGGATCGGTGCTACTGTAGGAGCTATATTAGGTTCATTCTTACCCGGACCCGGTACTACTGTAGGTGCTATCCTTGGTGGTTTTGTAGGTGCTGGTATACAATCGTTGTTAACTCCTGGTGGTGGAGGTGGTGGTGGGGATTTCCCAATAGGGGCTCAACCTCCTGGTGGAATCGGGCTCACGGGCATACCTAGAAGTGATTTTATCACACGTATTCCAATGGCAGATATAGCAGCAGATCCAAACATAGGGGCAGTCGGTAATTTCTCAGCACAATTTAATTTTACCGCCATAAATATGTCACGTTTACTGAGGGGTAGATAAATGGCATCTTTACTTTCCGCAGCGGGTATTGGAGTTTTTATTGTAGAGGAGGAAAACGGACAGATTAATGCTAATACTCCGGGAGGTATAGACTTAGACAATTTAAGTGTAGGAGACACCTATATATATCTAGAAGAGCTAGTAAGACTTTCACATACTTTAGATTTCGGCAACCAAGGTGATAATATGCCCGGTCATACCGTAAATAAAATAGATGCCGGTCAAACGGGTCATAGTACTGGAGAGGGGGACCTCTGTGGTTTTACCTTGCAAGCAACGGTAGATGAGACTACAGCTGAACTTCTAGAAAAGTTCGGAAAACTTGATAATAGAACCGGTGACGGTAAAAAGTTCTTAGTGCGTCAAACCGCTTCTAATGTATTTAGACAGTATCCTAATGCTGCCGGCACTTTAAAAAAATATGCGCCCGTTATTGTTATGAGAGTTGAGACTATAGAAGTGCATGATAAGGGATTTGATCATATTTTAGCATCTATATTAATGGTTGAGGTGCAGACCTCATAGCCAATTATACAGCTCGAAAAGTCCATAAGCAGATATATCCCGCAACTTATACGTTTAAGGGTGATACGGTGGGTTCCTTTCCTTCCGGCTGGATTGATAGTGATGGGGCTGATTGTGAAACTACAATTATAGCATCTTTAGATGGTCACCGAAATGTAATGCAATTAGATGATCAAGGGGGAGCAACCAGATGTCAAGCGGTTTTATTCGCCTTTACTCAAGGATTAAATACCGTTCTTGAATTCTGGTGTACTAAAGACAGCATTGCAGCAGACACAGTATTTAATTTCTATATATATGATGATAATGATCTATTAGTCCATTTACGATTCGATAATGACGATCTTGATTATTTTAATGGAGGATTTGTCAGTATAAAAGATAATTTCTTAGTAGCTAATACTCTTTCTCATTTTAAAATAATATTAGATGATACAGCCAATAATTTTGATTGTTATATTGGCGGTGTATTAGAGGGAGTAAATTTGGCTTATGAGAATAATTCTACTTCAGGAGCAGATAATCTCCTTATTGAAACTGATAATTTCGATACTGGATATAAAGCCTATTTTGCTTCCCTCGGAATAAGTACGGATCCTTCCTACATGGTCGGAGACAATATCTTCTGGAGGTATTTTAAGATGCTTGATGATCCCTTTATTGACGATATTTCGAATACGGGGACTTCTATTACATGGGTGGACGGTGTTACCGATGCTGCTACAACCACATTGGTAGCTGAATTCAACGAACGTAAAAAATATCTTAAACAAGTCCGAACCGGCACAGTAGAAGATTGTTATCATACCATAGGGACACAGAGTAAGACGGGGATTTATGAGTGGTATGTTAAATCCGATAATGTCCTCTTACAAACTCGTTGGACATTAAAAGAGGGTACTACTGCTATAGTAGAAATTGATTTCGTAAATCTCGGGGCTGGAATTTACTATAATGATAGTGGTGGCACGGGTATTGAAATTACTGGTGTGTCCGCCGTAAATGATACATGGTTTCATTTTAAAGTAAAGGTTACTGATGCTGCTACAGATACGTTCGATTTATGGATTAATAATGTAAAAAGAGTGACTGGAGGAGAATGCCGTAATAATCAAACTAGCGGTATCAATCGAATGTATTTAGAAGCCCTACAGACGGATTGCGTTATGTATTTAGATGCGTTTGGTATGGTTGGAGATTCTAACTATGAGGAGGGAGATAATAGGACTTTTGATTATGACGCTCAAAACTATGATGATATAACCTCAAGCCTATCGAAAGCAGAAATATTCGATGAGGCATATATTATTTCTACAGCCATAATAGAAGCTACTAAAGATGTTATAACTATCAATAACCTTCATATTATTCAATTATATGATGTAAATTCAGATCTCAGGTTTGAAGGTAATTTCTTTAAGAAAACCACGGCTGCCGGGTTCGATATTTTTACCGTTCATTCTCTTAATAAATCTAATTTAAAGAAACCGTCTACATATACAGCCTCGGCAGAAGATCCCTCCGAAATACTACTTGGAATATTTACAGCACTCACTCACGCTGTTAGCAGCGATTCACGCTTACTTTATTATGAGAAGGATGATCCAGCTGGATCTCATTCCCCAACAATAATAAATACTCCAAATATAGAAATTATAAGAAGGATGGCATATCATTCTGATCGGTATGCGGTAATTAGACCAAACGGACTATTTACCCTAGACTCAGATAAGGTTCCTATTAATGGCGCATATACGATTTCAAGCTCAACTGGAGAAATACGGGGTGATCCACTAATAGAGACTATAGATTCCCAGATAAATAAGGTTACTGTATACGGTGCTTTCGACCCCGATAGGGGTATATTCTTTAACGGGGAGTCTGTCGATACTAGTGCTCAAGACGACGGTACTTTAGTTAATGAATATTCTAAATGGTATCCGGACTTAAGATCAGATACAGACTGCACTAATAGAGCAGTAGCAATAAGAACCGGAACGGGCTTTAATCCTTCAATAATAACTGCAAAACTATTAAATGTATATGGTAATTGCGGAGAAATTATCAATTTTGCTTTTAGTCCTAAGAGTTTTTCTGCTCAAAATGCCTATATTCAAAAAGGCTCCCATAACTTAGTTACGGGGCTTAGTACCTATGAACTCAGTACGGGTATATTTGAAGACTGGGGTCTTTCTCAAGAGCAGTGGTCTCTCGCAAGGGAAGGCGAAAGACAGATTAATGATGGGATATTCGCGACCGATATTAATACTGTATATCCTTATTTTGTTGCTGATACTGCTAGTGGAGCTACAATTCAAGCGAATGGATGGATCCAGTTAGATGGTAATGGTGATCTTATGCGTATAACTGCTTACTTAGATGGTAAAGTAGATACATCTAGAGATATGATTTTAACAATAGTATGGAGTAGGCGTGATGCTGGAGCTGATACTATTTCAGCTAACTGTTCTCTTAATGGTTTTGCTACCGATGGCACTACAGATACAGATCCCATCTTAAATGATAGTACACCTCTAAATGCGTGTGCTAGTGATAAATGGGAAAAGATTATCTATATCCTTCCAAATGCTCAATTAAATAATACAAAAATAATTTCAGGAAGTTTTACGATGCAAGAAGCCTCAAAAGATATTCATATCCAAAGTGTCACTTTAAGATATCATGTATTGAGGACTATATAGGAGGTGAATCCAATAGATGGATATTAATAATAAGCAGACCGAAAAGGAAGAAACTGACAAATCATTAAAGAAGATATATAGATCTCTAGAATCATTAGGGTGTATAATATTTATATTATGGTTTACTTATCTACTAGGATTATGGTAAAAAAAGACAAACCACTAAAAATGACCAGAAAGGAACTACAAGATTCCAGATACAAATATGGGATTGATCGAAAATATAAGGTCGATAAACCCAGTATAAACAATAACTATAACCATTTAAAAAGATTATCTAAATTACAGTTACGAGGTGACAAAACAAATGAGAATGAAAAAGTTTAGACAAATATTAGATTTACTACCGGCTAGTGATGATTTAAATAAGGTAAAACAAAAGTTTGATGATAAAGCGGTAAAAACTAAAAACTTCATTTTAAAGGCAAAAAAAATAGGTAGGTACTTATTAGAAATTTATCTTATAATCAGCTATCTAGCGCAGACTCTAGGACTTGTCTAATCTCCTATATAACCCTCCAAAAAACATTTCACACTTTTCACAAGCTATTCTTTTACATTCCCCTAAAGGCTTTTTATTACATTCCTTTAATTGTTTTTCCCATCTTTTTTCTTTCATAATAATATTCCTATATTATTCCAACTCTAATTTCTTTACTCTTTTTGCCAACACTAATAAACGTGTATGATTTTTAGAGATCTTTTTTTCAATCTCTTCCAGTTTTTTAAAAAGATCATTTAGGAGATCAAGTGCGCTCATTATTTATCCTCCTCCTTTTCGCAAATACCTGCTTTAATTCCTCAATACATTCCTTATAATCATTCGGTCTTTGTAAGGCTTTTGAGTCTTTAAAGGTTGTACTACCCTTTGGAGTACGATCGATCCTCACTATCGGATCACTTTTTGATATTACTTTAGGGTTAAAATAGTCAAATATTCCTATTTTTAATAAGGCTGATATCGAAATACCTCGCTTCTTAGCCTCATGCCTTATAACTCCCTTCTCTGTCTTGGTGACATAGACCTGAATAACATGTGTTCTCTGCTCTGGTTTAATCATTGTCGGTTGCGCCCGACAGACGCCCTCCACACATATTACACTCACGATACCATATAAGACCAAAATTGGTTATCCTTCCTTCCAAGACAAGTATTCCTCCACACTTAGGACATACTCCACAATCCTCACTCATAATTTCGACATCGAACGCACAGGGTTAGCCTATTAGAACAAAAATCCATTATGAAAAGAGCCGAGGTTTAGAAGTACAACGATGATAAATTTAAGGATAACATGGGGATAACTCTTAAAAGGGTGCGTTCGGTTTGTCGTTGGTCTAGGAAATCTAGACGTTATACTATTTATTTAAAGGGTTATATTTACATACTTTACATTTACGTTCTCCACGTTTTCCATCAAGAGTTTTTGTACATCCTATAATCCTTCTCATTAATCTAAGAGCATTTTCTAAACTGCATTTTTCTCCTTCAGTCATTTACTCCGTGCCTCCCACTTCTCTCTTATTGTAGTTAATGTTCTAAACATATCACTATATCTCTTAAGCTCAAACTCCTCTAAATCGGAAAGGAACTCCGCGATTAACTCTTTCTCATCTCTTTTCTTT
>LAZR01000826.1_pt1 | contig 21288 bp, 23 predicted proteins | sample 329461 | NCBI WGS metagenome assembly LAZR01 (sample SAMN03002196, study PRJNA259156) | marine sediment metagenome | biome: sea floor; feature: Hydrothermal impacted sediments; material: marine sediment; isolation source: Loki non-amplified sample from Loki's castle hydrothermal vent sediment ...
CCAGAAGAAGCATTATAGCATCACCGATGAACTCCTTTAACCAATACCAGTTACTTCTCATAAATAAACTCCATAATTCTTTTTAAGAGCTTCTCATCTCTTTTGAACGAAGATTCTACATCTAACATTATATCAAGGGCTTCTGTAACCCGTTCCTTGTAGCGTTTATTCTCTTTAAGTAATTCGGCGTAGGTCATTAACCCCCTATAATAAATGCTAGAATAAGACCTATCAGAACCAATACCAAGCCCATAAAGCCTAGCACGAAGTTTAGCTTAATATCCTGTGTTTTTAATTTACTCATAACGTGGTTACACATAACATCCCACAATACAGAAGTTTGCTCTTCGTGGGTCTCTGGCTTTTTGGGCATATTATTCATTTCTTCCCCTTCTTAATCATTGCCTTATTCCCAAAAACATATGCCCCCGTCCGTTCCTTCCCGTAACCTCGTTTCTTAGCCGTTCTCTTTATTTTTTCCTCAACTTTTTTCGGCATTGTTAATACTCAATAACTATTTTACGGAATGGAGCTTTTCCGTTCTGCGGTTGCCCGCCTGGTCTTCCACCGCCTTGTCCCATCGGGGGTCTTTGCCCACCTGGATGTTGTCCTGGCCCGCCTTGCACGAAAGGCGGTCTCGGTTGTCCTAGCGGTTGTCCAGGTCTTTGCCCCATAGGCGGTTGCATCAGCCCCATAGGTGGTCTTCTTAAACCTCCCGTAGGCTGTTGTCCTATAGGTGGTCTCTGTGGTGTTCTTCTTCCATTTGGCATTTTCTCCTCCTAAGAAAGCGTTATCTCCTCAAGTAATAAATCGTATAAACTTTCAGGGCTTTTTTGCCCTTCTGTCCATTTAACATTTCTTTCCATAGCACTAATACAGGCGACATATTTTTTAGTTGACCCCTTACTGTCTATGTCGTAAAAGGTATTCGGCCAGACTTTATTTATGGCTTCCTCTATGGCGTCCTTCATTGAAGTGTAGGTTTCACTCTCTTCCGAACCATCTCTGGTCTTATGTTCGTCTGCTAGTTTAACCGTCGTAGCGATTAGCATTCGTCTTGTAGGCCGCCAAATGCCACGACAATCATAATTTACTAATTTAGGTGTAGTTGAGGTAGCGTCTGTTACTAAAGTAAAACGAAATCTTATCATCTCACCCGTTACGGAAGAGAAGTATTTTGTCTGGGAAGGCGATGTGATGAAGTTACCCAGATTAGTCCAAGTCCCCGTTAAAGCTGTAAAATATGTCTGATAATCTACGGTAATGTAATTGGTAGCATCACACCCTTCAGTAGTCAAGGTCAATTTAAAGTAAGCCTTGTTATCTGCTTTCAAGTTAGCGTGTAACCACGAAGTTATTACATATCCCCCTGTTTGGAACGAGTAATTAGTATCGCCAGTTATATCACCATATTTAGTTGTAAGCGATATCCACCACACACTGTCACTAGAACTCGTTGATGCTATCCATAGTCTTTTCTTATAGACACTTGTGACTTTAGCAGTCTCACAGCCCGTTAATGTTATTTGTTGAATAGGATGCCAAGCCCACAAAACCGACCCGTCAACAGTTCTTAACTGCCCAGCGACAATTTCTAGTTTAGTAGTGTTATCTAATATAGCGTAAAGATAATCTTCATCCGCAGCTAACGCTTGAACCTGTCCCGCAAAGTCCGATAAGTTGGTAGAATATAGAGAAGGAGACCGCCAAGTTATAGTCCCACCATCGTATTCTACTAATCCATTCTCACCAGCGGGGATATAGACTTTAGTGTGCCAAGGCAAAAGGTTTTTAGCATTATCGCTTCGTTTTAGAGACTGCATATCCTCTACTAGTGCAAAGTCGTCATCTGAAGTGTCAAAATACCAAGCCGTATCTTCTTTCCCGATATAGATAGTATCAGTATCACCTATCATATCGGTTATGTCTTCTGATGCGTTACCTACTGTTAAAATCGTCCCCCAAGAACCCGCATTTGTAGGGTCAGTAGATTTATAACAACTTCTAGGTTTAAGTCCCTTGACCATTGTCTGACCGCTTGCCGTTCCTCTAACCGCAGCATAAAGCATATATCCGTCCACCGCACCCGCAAGAGTAGATTGGGTAAAACTTTCAGAGGTGGACATATAGAAGTATTTAGCAGACGCACCTAATAGAATATACAAATTACCATCAGAGAAAGGAACGAGGTCGGTTATAACACTGCCCATACTCTTAACAAAAGTCCAGCCATCGCCAGTAGCATTTAGCTTAACTAGAGTATCCCCATATGCCATATACCAAACATCATTAAATTCGGCAAAGGCTTTGGGATTGCCGTGAGTGGGGCCTCCCCAGACTACGGCATCAAAATAAACTGAGGCAGAGGAAGAAATATAATCGTAATTCAGGCGTATTTGTAATTCTGTGGCATTTCCGCTTATAGTTCGGGTAACACTTATTCGTGTCCAAGTATCGTCAACCGCTAAAGATGTGCCGTTTGTCGTTCCGATACCGTCATAGATAGATAGGAAACCTGTAGCGTTAGCAGATAAATCAGCTTGGCAGTAAGCGAAGAAAGTTACTTCTTGGTTTCTAAACCCTACATCCCAAGTGATACTCTGTTTTAGATAACCATCTTGGTTTGTCCCTATTTTAGCGGAATAAGTCCCAGCATATACTATAGTGCTTTCTCTGTTAATCGTTCCTAAAGTAACATTAGTCCAGTTGGTTAAAGTAGTAGAATTAGTCCAAATCTCAAGCCCGCCATCGGTTATACTCGCCCCGTAAGAATAATCCGTTATAGCAATCCCTGTCGCTTTCGGCCCGCAGATTATATTATCCCTAAATCTAGCGTCTGCTCCTTTGGATAGATAATACCTTTTCTTATCTATACTGTCAGCGAACTCTAACCCATAACCACTGTCATAAGTAGATTGAGTTAAGGCCAATTCCTTTTCGGGCGGTAAAGCCCCATAGGAAGGTTCACCAGTAAAGTATTGCTGAGCCAATGCGGGGTCGTCAAAACGCCTGTATAACTTATGTCCGTTCTTATCTTCTGCTAACATAAGACCGACATCAGTCCCATCGGTTCTCTCAAGAGAAATATCGTATTTTAACCCACCCTTACTCATATCTCACACTTTACACGAAAGTAACATTCATAAATATTAGAACCTACTGTAAATTTAACCTCTATTCTGTATGCGTGCCCTACACTTAAATCCCTAAGTAACGATAAACTTATGACATCACCGTTTACAAAAGGGCTGTTAGTTGGGTAAACAGTTGACGTTACATCACTCCCGTCATTTTCATCATAAGCCACAACCGCAGGTGAAGTCGGGCTACTTACCCAATGGGTCGTTGTTATCTGGTGGGCGAGCCTCTCATCTGCACTCATATATTGGAGACCTTCAGCTACTTCTAGTACCATTTTATCTCCCTTTTACTGTTAAACTTAAAGAGCGTGGCAGGAGCGTGAAAGCAACACTCCGACTTTGTAGTGATAAACTTAGGGTTCTACTTTCCAGAGTTAGAGCAACTACTCTTGTCTTAAATGTAAAACCAAAGAGGCGAGACCTTAGCGTGAGTTTTATCCACTCAGATATATGCTGGACTACACCAAGAACACTAATCCCAAACAAAACGGTTGCAGACCTTATGTAACCGAATGTCCTTGTAGCCGAGACCGCTATCCCGATAGCAACGGTGGCTGTTTCAACAATTTGCTGTATTACAGACGCCGTTCCAACTGCCGTTATAAGTTCACCAATACTAACAGTTGCAGACCGAACAAAGGCTACAACTCTGGTAGCAGTGGTCAGGATACCTACACTGACGCTGGACAATCTTGTTACTGTCCTTGCCCTAGTCGCACTAACAAGTTCTCCGATTAGAACAGTAGCTGACCTAATAACATTCCTTGTCGCTGTGGCGGTGACTAGCAACCCCACTAATACTGCCGAAGCTCTAGTATAGGTAGCTACCCTTGATGTGGTAATCAACTCACCTATGAGAACAGTGGCACTTCTAATCCAAGTAACCGACTTTGCAGCCGTCACCAGTTCCCCTATAAGGACGGTAGATGTGCGGACAAAACCTTGTACCCTTGTTGCTGTTACCAATAACCCGACAGAGACACTGGCGGTAACAGTGATGGCTGCTCCCGTAGTATCAATAACTACATAGGCTTGACCAAGAACCCATATTATTACTTCATCTTCATTGCTAAGATGGGCTTCACCTAATACCCAAACCTGCTTATCGCCCAGAGCCATTACGACACCCCAATCTTGGTATCACAGAAGAATATGTTAGCGTTAGTAGCCTCCTTGGGCTTGCAGTAATACCCCCTGAGATAAAGAACACCTGTCTGTAATGGCGTGACCGTTACCGTCAGAGTATCCCATATGGTATCATCAGCATTAAAGTTGTTACATACACCCGTTGACTTGAGTATCTTCCTAGCTTTATTGGTAGCGTGCCCCCAGTATTCAGCCTCTATCCATAACTCAGTATTGGTGGGGTCAGCATCCCAGTCCGTATCATCATCAGAACTCAGATAAGCCGTATATGTCTTTTCAACATCTTTTACTGCATAGATAGGGTATTCAAACAACAGTATCTTTGAGAACTCATAACCCGCAATGAGATTGGTTGATGGTGTTACCTTAATAGATGATGCCCCGCCACCAGCACGAACTTTAGTCGTTTCACTTTGAAGTATGGGTGTCCCCTCAGCGGTAGATAAAAATGTTAGCTGTCTGTTATCCCCTAAAGTCCCGTCATGGTCTTCAGAATATACCTCAGCGAATGGGCTTGCTTGATTAGTGTAAATTTCGAGTGCCGAAGTTAATAGACAATTCCGTAGAAAAACCCTACCTGCCTTTTGAGGTTGTGAATTGGAATAGCAAGTAATATCAGCCCTATCATGGTTTTTGAACTCTGTATCTATGAAAAGGGCATCTGAATAAGTCAGAACTTGATAGCCAGAACAGAGGCTCACGTTATTACCATCTAATAGACAATCCTCTACCCTACCCCGAAATTGACCAGTACCCTCAGTGGAGGTCAATCCTGCAGCAAAGTTGTAGAACCGAGTCTTCTTTATGAAGATAGTGCTAACATCATCTGTACCACGTAAGCCCCAATCACTGACGCCATTACCCTCAATAATCATGTCTATAAGAACCAATCCTCCAGAGCTATCATTCTCAACAACCCCATTTGTATCTGTACCCCTAAGATGTAAACCCTGTAACCTCCAAAAATGGTCATTATCAAAATTTACCTCATAGTCTCCCGCAGCAGTATTCCAGATAGGAGCATCTTGAAGATTATACATTGTCTTGCCTGAGCCAGCTTGTCCGCCTTTATAGGGTAGGTATAGAGTAACAGTAACAGTAGACACGCTAGCTACCTCGTAGGCAAAGTCTTTAGCAGCATCACCAGAGGCATAAATCCAATCGCCAGCAACTAGGACTCCAGAAACATCAGCAGAAAAGGTAACTGTTTTAGAGCCAAAGGTCAAGGTTGCTGTTCCAGTTATACTAAGGTCGACAAGGTCACCCCAAGCATCCCCATAGTCAGCCTCTATAGTAATAGGAGATGCAATAGTTCCATCATTAGTAAAGTTGAGGTCTTGTGTTACTGTCTGTGTCATGCCACGCCTGACAATACAAACATCCCCAGCAGCTAAAGTGGTAGCAGCCTTGTCCAGCGTAGCCCATGGGCCATCACCATTAGTCTTTACTGCTGTAGTACCATCATTATTTACATCGTGTCCATTAGTAAAGTCCACATAATAAGTTGTGCCAATAGGTTTCCTTACCACCAGCCCATCAGCCCTTAACTCCATTTCCTTCTGACAGGTTTCTAGTTTCTCTTTAAGCCAAGCCACCTTGTTCTGGTAGAACTGTAGCCTTGAGAGATATTCACTATCTATAATAAACCGACTGGCAGGGTTTAGCTTAGTCGCATCCAGTGGCTCAACTTCAATCTCACCACTATCAACTAACTGTAAGTATATCTCCCTCTTGATAGCATCAGGAAACATCCTATGCTCAAACAAGTCCTGAGACACACGAGGTATCTTGGTATCAAGACTTTCCTCAAGAAAGAATAATTGGGAGTCATACTTCAAGTGCAGAGAGTGTTGTCTTATTAAGGCATCCCATTTTGCTATCGTTGGCATTTACGCCCCCTGTTTAAACTGCATCTTTAGCTCACAGGTAAGGGTATCGTTGTTTTCCATAGAAGCCGCCGCATTAAAGCAGCACTCGGCTAGAACGACATCATCATCGTCATTCTCTACGGCAAATCCCGACACCGACTGAGTGCCTGTGGCTGTGAATACGTGGTCAAGCTCACAGGTGTCGTTGGTCTCTGTTGTGGTTGACTGAACTACCGTATCGGCATCTACTAAAGTAAACCCATTAGCAGCCAACTTAGTTGCACCTCCAGGGTTAGCAAAGGTTGAGGCTTCCGCTGCCGTGCAAGCACCAGTCAAGCCCACGATACTTTTCATACCACTGGCCCCTGCTGCCATAGCCGTTGTTACGGCCTGCACCAACTTACATATTTCGGCAAACCCTAATGCTGTTGCCTTCTGTGTTTGAGCCATAATTACCTCCTACCCGATAGTGGGTCAACATTATATTTCCTGCATATAGGACAGGCAAGTTTGATATTAGCGTGGATAGCTTGCCACATAGTTTTTGGCGAAGGCTCTCCTGTCCTGTAACGCTCAAGGATTTTTGTATTCCTGTGAGACTCAGCAAAAGCCGTTCGCCTAGCGTGGTAGGAACATATCAATACATAGGTAATCGCTTGGTATAGATACTTCAACAGGCAACTTGGCTTTATACAGGTCGGTTGCACTGGTACCGATATACTGGCTTGCCTTGATATAAGGTTACCATCTCCATCCCGATGCTCTGCCTCCCAAAGTATCCCTATACCCCCACCCGTTTTAACTGCCATTTAACCTCCTATAAAGGATTTATATGTATCGTCCCCGACCTTACGGGTTTGGAGTGTTTTAGTAGTCTTATGTAGTCATTATAGGCAAAATACATTTCCCTTTCGTAACTTTCTTTGTCCATAGAAGATACGACCCCCTTCTTCTTCTGATAAAGCAAGTATTTAGCGAAAGCAATTATAAGCTCTATCTCACCTGCCTTATTAGTAGCGATTGTATCCGTAGAAGCTGATAGGGTTTCGTAGGGTTTAGTGCCTGTTATTCTAAGTCGTCTTTTACTGAAACTACGATAAGCGTATGGTAATCTCAAGAATAAATCCGACCCGTCATCTACCAAATCCCAACCAAAAACACGCTCATAGTCGTTGTCAGGAGAGAAGTCATCGCACATATTATCTGTAGCATTTGGTGGATTGCCTGTTAGTTGATACTCTACTAAATCAATCCCCCCAGACTGTAGGTCAGAAGAGAGTAGATAATCATTCATCGGGAAGCTACCTGTAATATAGCAGTCGTCAAAGATAACATATTTGGTATCAGTATTAACCCTTAGACGGATTTCAGCCTCCCGTAAATTGTCGTTTATGCTTTGGTCTTCTAATTGGAGAATGGTAAATTCCCCTGCAGGGCAAGATGTCGTAGAAGTTAGGGTTTGTGCCGTCCCGTCTGCCTGTTTGGTATAAATGGTAATGTCGGCATCATCTGCGACCTCAGGTAACACAGCACAATAAACACTTATCGTTCTACCCTGAATGGTAGGGAGTAATCTTCTCCAGTTATCGGATTTTAAGGTCATATATCCATTGGCAGCAGAGGCAGTTACCTTAACAGCGTTTACCCCACCCCAAGTATCGGTAGTTTCTTTCGCTCCTGTTGCATTAGAGTAAGCCCATTTATCAGGCGTTCCGCTTGTGGTTTGGGTTTCCAAGTGAGCATTAGGTAACGGATTACCCAAAATTAAAGTAAGGTCGTCTATGGACTTATAAATTGAGGGATAGAGTTCACCGATTGCCCTTGATATACTATCTTTTCTATCTGCCCAACTTGACCGTGCTATTCTAACTTTGGCTAAATTAGCTCCGTCAGTTAAAAGATTAGCTCCATAGACATACGCCGTCCCTGAAGATGTAACATAAGGAGTTGAACCTAGAAGTCTTGACACTCCAGCGTTGGCTTTGTCTTCAATATAAACCCATCGGTTGTCAAAATATCCGTTCTGGGCGTGGTCATAGTTATTTAATTCAGTAGAGACAATAAGTTTAGACGCAGCTATAGCCGTTGTTAGCGTAACCTGCGTAAAATCTCCTTGTGCTTCTAAAAGTTTTTCGTCTAATGAAAGTAGTGTTGTAGTCGGCATCCTTTACCTCTTCTTTTTCTTCAATTCGTGGGCTTTCTTACCCGAAATAACTTTGCCTTTCTTGTCTTTGTATACACCACCCCGTTTGTCAGCCATTTATTCCTCCTTAATTATCCACATACCCAGTTTAATTCTTAAAAGCCGCTTGTGCTTATAGCAGCTTGAGTTAGTTGATGTGGTTCGTCTGATGTCTCTGTATAAGTAATCACCAGCTTGGGGGCAAACTCAGTAGAGCCATCATAGGAGTAGGCTACCCCTTAATCCGCCATTGTCCTATAGTAAACACCTACGATAACACCATTGGTAGAAGTTGTGGATAATGTAGCCTGACAAGCAGTGGCTGAGGCTAGGTCAATATAGCCAGGCAGATGGTAATTGATACTTGAACCATCCTTAGTACTGAAACTGGCAACGCTTGTAATAGTTGCTGTTGCCTGCTCTGTGCCTTCGTTAGAGATAGTGTAGCCGTAAATCCTCAAGTGAAATCCAGCACTAGGGGCAGCAACAATATCTTGAGCAGCAGTAGTCGTCTTATCAATAGACGCATAGGTAAGCTTTTGCCCACTTGCTATATAGAGGTTGCCAAAGTTGTCTGAAAAGACATCCGAGCGGTCGGCATCTGCCATTTCTGAGGGAGCAGACCGTTCAACCTTAGTCCCAATTTTAATTGGATTCCCACTATCTGCAGCATCGTGGGCTACCAAACCCCCACCTATGTCAACATCTCCTATATCTACCCCTGAATTGGTTGCTAGTTTCCCAATGGCTGCCGTGCCTGCTAAAAGTGTTACATCTCCGATATCTATACTGGGTGATGTTTCCAATCTAACAATGGTATCTTTTTCTACCCAATTAGTGCCATCGTGGGTGATATACATTATCCCAGTGTCGTATTCGTAAAATGTGCCACCTGGTAAGGTGCCGTGTGTAGCGGCAGTTGGTTTTGTGTCTCCCGAAGCACCTATATATTTTGTGGTGCTTCCCTTCGCTACTGTTAACGCCATTATAACCTCCTTTTTTCGGTTAATGACTATTTAGTGGGGGCATTTATTAAGCCCGCCCCCAAAGGCTTTAGGTTACGAACCAGAGGCTGGAGCTTTGTTGTTGACCGCAAAACCAACCCAATTACCCTGCCAAAAGTCAGTAGTGCCACCCTGACAACTTCCGCTAGTTTCATCATATTGACCCGCACCTGTTCCATCAGCAATACCAAGATGGTTTTCAGATACTTGGTTCATACCAAGAGTCCCGCCAGTTATATTTAGAAGGTTGGCGTCTTTGGCACTTCTGGTAGAACCAGTGCCCTGAAAGATATTGCGGTAGATGAAGCTCTGGTTCATTGGTAGATAGATGTGGGAAGCGTTCTCACTGAAGTCGTTGCCACGGATAGTCCATTTCCGTGCATTCGCCCAACTTGAGTCCGTATGATATATCGCCCCAGTAGTTAGGTTGAAGAATGTGCAATTTCTTATCACAACTTCATAAGGGGCACCAGTGACTTCAATCCCGTATTTCCCAGTGACGAAAGCACAGTTGTCAATCTGCGTGTAGTCTGACCTATTAACTCCACCTGATTCACGAACCAGTTTGATACCTGCAGCCGCAGAGCCAGATTCAAACTCAAAACCAGATACTCTCCAGCCCCTAGCGTTGATTGTTAGGATGTTCGTGGTTCCTACAGAATACAGATAACATCCAGACCCTGTATCCCTTGCCTCCATTCCAATCAACTGACCAAACGGTGCCGTGGCATTGTTAGGGGTAGTTAGTGTCTCTTGGTAAGCACCAGAGGCTACTAGAACTGTGTGGAGACCTCGCCCGCTACACTTGTCTAGGGCAGCCTGAATTGTTAACAGTGCCCTACCGCCTCCCCAACCCAAACCATCATTACCATCGTTGCCAGTTTTATCCACGTGGTAGACGTTTCCTGGATAATCGGGAGCCAGACCTATTTTGGCAGCACCCGAAAAATCTACTTCCCTTGTTACTCTTAGTTGTTGAAAACCAGCCATTACATCCTCCTGTATATTTTTTAGAGACCCATCGCCCAGGTAGGCTTAGGTCTTATTCGCTTCAAGGTTTTACCCCTGTGCTTATGCTAACCGAGTGTAGAACGACTTACCGAATGTAGTTCTTAACACATCGCTTCCAAAGACAGCACTCACGTTGATTATATCGGAATGCCGTTTGGGTTCACGCCACTTCTCAACCGTGGGGCCGTCTTGGATGACAAGACCGATAGCGTCTCTGTGAATTAACGCACCGTAAGACCCTGTTCCAGAACCAACAGCCGTAAGGTTGTTGGTAACGAATACGGGCACATTATACGCAGGAAGTGTGCCAACATACCCGTCAGTGCTAAAGGTCTTTCGGCTGTAGTCGTAGGTCATAAATTTGTCTATCTTGTATATATCCGCCACTGTAGACGGGTCAACAATCAACGACCTATCCGTTCTTGGGACGTCAGCCTCGTCAAGAAGTTCCATTAGGGCAATCATTATATCGTCTGTGAATGTCTGCCCGTCTGTGCCATAGACTGTGCTTGATGTTAATGTAGAGAATAGAGCATTGACATCGGTGTCAATCTTCTTCTCTAACGCATAAGCACAGTTTGCGGCTGCTTTCTCGGCAAGGTCGCCCACTTGAGTTTGTAACTTAACACTGTCGTCAAGTTGCCAAGGCACTTCCCACCAAGTGTCAACCGTGATAAAAACATCCGTTCCACCAACGGTTGTGTTCATATTAGTGAGAACACCTGTGGTAGTTACATCAACAGCAGCTCCAGTCATAGCTGCCAAAAGTGGTATCCAGACCTTGTCTCCTATTTTTAGTTCGCTTTTCCAAGTTGTATTGACGGCATTTACACATACTAGATTAGATTTTACGTGGTCTAATACTTTCGCCGACCACATTTGGGGAACGAATTCTCCAGTAAGTGCATCACTAGGCCGTCTATCTGTAGGCCAAGCCATATCTTTACTCCTTTATTTTATTTTAGCCCTAACGGCAACGCAGCGATTTCCTTTACCCTCGCAGACCGTTCTGCAGGGGACATTTCTTTTATTTGCTCTACCGTTAGTTGTGCCCCATCACCAGAGGGGCTAATAGGGTCTTGTATCTTGTATTTAGCCGTTAATTCGGCTGTTACTTCAGTCCTTATTTCCTCTTCGGTTTTTACCTTTTCTTTCACTTCTTGCTCCTTTGGTTTTTCCCCTTGGTGTTCTGCGATAGCCCTATTGAGCCATTTCCTCGCTACTTGAGGATTGTTGTTATCCCACGCAAGCTCAACAAGGGCTAAATCTTTCCCATCTGGGTCTAACCCAGCTTCCTCAGCTTCTTTACGCATTTTCTGGCGTTCCCCATCTGCCGCTGCACGCTGTCTCACATTAAAGTCTCGTTGTTTAGCAATAGCAAGTTGGCGTTCAAGTTTTTTTATTTCTGGTGATGCGATGGTGTTGCCATAGTCGTCTTTCTGCTGGGGGATAGCTTTAAGCATTTGTTCAAGGATTTCTGTGTTCCCCGAAGATTGCGGTAGGCTTTTGAGCCTTTTAACTTCTAAGTCTGCTTCGGATTGTAACTTCCTGATACCTTTAAGTTGGCTCTCTAGGTCAACAATCCTTTTATCTTTTTCTCCTACTATCTCGTCTACATCTTCTTTAGAGTATTCTGTTGCCTTCGGGGGAGCTTCAAGTTCTACCTTCGGCTCAACATCTCCAACAACTTCTACCTCTTGTTCGGACATTTTAACTCCTTATGTTTTTTCTTTATTGTTTATTTCAGGAATGACTTCTAGGTTCAAAAACTGTTTGACCGCAGTTAAAATCCCTGGCGGTAAAACGAGTTCAACCTTCCCGTCTCCCTGTATCCCGCCGTCCATTGTGTTATACCTACAAGCAAATGTTAGGTTTCCACTTTCATCGGTCATAAAATACAAGGTCTTACTTTCACTTATGGTCTTCATTTAGCTCCTTGAATAAAAGAGGTCAAGATAATATCCGATTAGCGGATTACCCCGCTTAATCGCTTTTCTACGCCTTGCTATAAAGGCGTCCTTTCGTGGGTTGTCTAACCCTCCGAAATACTTGTCAGCTTCACTTAGCACCTCCCAATATGGTTTTAGTATCATTTGAGCTTCTTTTAGTTGTAGAAACTCAGGCGGGTAATCATCGTATTTTAAGGCACGATATTCTTCAACATAATTAAACATCTCCTGCCCCATATCTCTGAGGAGTTCTTCCTTCCTCGCATCAGCCTCTCCGTATTTGTAATTCCCGAACTCGTCATACATATCCTCGCCCCAAAGGGCATCGCTATAAGCTCTTATGGCTAACTGTTCGGGGCCAAGCCCTACTACCGCCTCTGCCATATCCTGAACCCCTAAGCGTTTAACTATATCCTCAAAGCGTAACTCCTGTTCCCTCGCCTGATAACCCCCATTCCTGCCGTCATATGCTTTGCCTACCTTCACTCTAAATTGATAACCATCACCAGTTTGTCGGTATTCCGCCGCCGCTAACTCTACATTCGTTCTAAACACTTCATCTATTGCCTTACCAGATTGGTGCCAATCACTCCAAGCAAACCCCATAGTTTGTCTATCAAACGCAATCATAGCCGCTTGAAGTTCTGGGTTCATATTTTCTATCTCTCTGCGTCTCTTAGGGTCTATTGCATCCCACGCTTCATACCCCATATCTCTGGCTATTTTCTGCTGAATACGGTTAAGGTCATTAACATGGGTAAGAACGCCTATGCCAAGAAAAGCTGGGACTCCTGTCCATATACCATTCACCCCGTCCATCTCCATAGCATCCATCACATCCTGAACAGCTAACGGAAGAAGGCGGTCTCTAGCTACTTTGATAAATCCAGTCGTTTCTTCAAATATCGGTTCTCCCAGATAATTCTCACCCTTCCATAAATCAGCTAATAAACCAACAGCAGGAGAGAACTTGGTTTGAGCAAATCTTAAAGCTACGTCCCACCTTTCAGCCTTATTCATATTCCCAAAGGCTGACTTTCTTTCACCCGTTAGCATCTGTGCAGCAAATCGGGCGTATTGGATATAACCTCTCCACGGGTCTAATCTGGTTTCACTATATATCGGATTTCCTTGAGCGTCTTCTCCTGTCCTAATCCTAATCTTCCCAAAATCACCAGCACGGGGGTCTAATTCCACTTTAGCCGCCCCTGTAATGTTAAGTAGTCCTATTAGAGATACCCCACCACCTACGAATGTCGCAAGAGCCAACCCCCCCTGCTTTCTTAGATAAGGGTTTTTAGAAAGTAACATTCGCCCTATTATTTTGGGTAGTCCGAGAGTTGACATCTGGTATCTAGGTGAAAACAGAAGTGCATTTAATACGGGAGCGTATTGGGTCATATTAAGAGGTAAAGTCCCCCTACCAGAGGCATAGTTAATAAAATCCCCAAACAATTTGAGATGTTCAGGTAGTAATTTTGTAAGTCCTTCACTACCCGCCGCTTGGGCTTGTAGAACACCATAACCCGCCTCCACTGCACTCATTCTCATTTCATTAAGATACCCCGTGAATGCTCTTTCCGACCTTCTAACAAATGGAATGTTTTGGGCTAGGTTGGAGAAAAACGGTTCTTCTTTCACCCTTGATAAAGCACCCCTTTCCATCGCTTGAAATTCAACCCTCATTTCTCTGACGGCTACAGGATACAAGGGGCGACTTCGCAACGCATTGTGCATCTCTAGGGATAACTTTTCAGAACCAAAGTATTTTAATTGTCTCCAAAAAGCACGGGGGACATCTTGCGGTCTCACTAACCCTAAAATCAAACCCTGTCTAAAGGTAGCTGAAAGGTCAAGCGTAGCAAGAACGGCACGAGGTAAGTTAAGCCCATCTATAATCTTTGCTCTAATGCTTGGTTTTAGGTTGATAAACTTCCCCGTAGCTTCGGCAAACTCTTTACCAAAAACTGACGACCATTGCTCTAAGAAACGAGGTTCTGGTATTAAGCCAAGAATTAAAAGGTCATCTAGTGCATTTACACTACCAAGAGCCACAAAGCCGTCTTGTTCTGCTTTATTTATCTTAGCCATAAACTCTGCCATTTCCTCTTTTCTAAAAGGCACAGCAGTAAATTCGGGGCTTTTCTGTATTTTAGTTTTTAGAGCCTTAGCTACCGATTTATCAAGCCCTTCGCTTATTACCCTAGCGTCAACTTCAGCGATGGCTTTTGCCTGTCTAGCTGCTAGAGCTTCGGGGGTTAAGGCGAACTCTTCCTTTGTTCCACCAAGTTTTGCCAAATCCCTATCTACTCTTCTGCGCCACTCTTGTTGTAAAATTCTACCCTCTGCGAAAGTAGCTCTATGTTTTTCTATAACCGCCCTTTGGGCGGGTCTCAACTCTTCAGGAATGAGACGATGCACCTTCCCAAAGGCAGGCATCACTGCTTCCTTCCAGTATTTAGTTAGTTTGGTTTCAGCTATAGTTGGCGGTAAAGGGTCGGGCATTTTACCCCAGAGTTTCTCACTAACCGATTTGCCCACTCTTTCGCTAATAAAACCTATGCTTTTTATTCCACCTTTAATAGCTTTACCAGCAGTCTTTTCTACCAAACCCCAAGGGGAGTATTCAACTACATAGCCTAATGCCTTGCCAGCAGGAGCTACTGCCTGAAATGCACCAGCTAGGGCGGTCTTCTGTCCTATAGTTTCTAGTTTGCCTAATTTACCAGCTATACCAACCCCCCGCCCAACCTGTCCCACTCCAGGGATTAACAACCAAGGTGCGATTTCCATTACGCCCTTTAGGTCAAGTCTGTAAGGTTCATCACTCCAGGGGACATTATAATTAAATCCAGGTGCATCCCACCCAGACCAAGACCTCTTCTTCCACTCCCAGAAATCCTCACCTTCGTCTCTTTCTACCTCATCTACAAACCCTAAAGTAGTCCCCGACATGGCAAGCCCTGGTTGAATAATGTTCTCATCCACCCACACAAAGGGGGTAGCGAATACCTGTAACGCCCTCTTCCAAAAAGGTAGGGGTTCTTCTATTTGTGGTGCGGTAACTTGAGGAACACCAATCTGTGGTATTTGGGGCATCCCACCTTGAATTAGAGGAGAAGGCGGTTTAATCAAAGGTTGAGGTTTTATCTGCCCACCCCAAGATATAGGTGGTGGTTCATAAGGTGGATATACCACTAATAACCCCCTGACGGTGCCCATCTTACCGTCCCTCTGGGCGAAGTTTTAGGTAAGAGTTGCTCACTTCTGTAATACCAGTCTTCAAAACTAGCAGGTGCTCCTTGAACCTGACCAGCAGACCAATTAATAAACCCCCCCAAACCTTTCAGTTGGGATGGATTAAATTTCTTTAATGTTTGACCACTGGCTAGTTTGGTTGGTGCTGGTAAAAGATGTTGCCCAGGCGTTAAGGGAGTTATTTCATCTATAGCCATCCAAGCAGGTGCTGGTGGGCCTTGGGGTATTGGAGGAGGAGCGAAACCACCATACACAGGCGGGGTGTATCCTGCTCCAGCGGTTCTATCATTCGCTACCGCCCAAGCGTAAGCATCTTCGTAGTTATATGCAATAATCTCATCAGGATGCCCTTCGTGTCTGGCAAAATATGTAAGGACGTTAGTATCCCCACTAACCCCTTCGTAAATATCAAACTGCCCTAAATCAAGTTGAGGTTCTACGCCATAACCCCCCACATCAAGGGCAAACATCCAAAACTGAGCATCCGCCCCAAAGACACTTAGCCATAAATTATCTCTCTCTTCATTACTGAAACCTTGACCTGATGGACGGATTTCGTTAAACCACCTTGAGTAAGCGTTTTGGTATTCTTCTAAACTAATACCATAATCAGCTAGTCCTCTTTGTTGATACCACGCTTCGTTGGGGATAGTCCCCATATAGTTTTCTTGCTGCCAATTCGGGTCAAAGTAATCAGGATTCGCCTCTAGCCAAGCGTTACGGTCTTCTTCCTCTAAACCAGCTAAATACTCATCCCAACCCTGCGGTTGCCAATTAGGTAGTTGATAGGGATAAACTTCTCCATGTGCCATTAACCACCTCCTAATTGAGGAAAGGACTGGACTGGAGGAGGCGTTCCCGTTGGTTGCCCATACACTCCCGCCCATTTGGGGTTTTCAAATCCCCATCTCGCTAACCAGTCCATAGGATGTCTTTGTAATTCAGCCCCTATTTGCCTTTCTCTTAATGCTCTGTCTAATCCCTTCTGCTCAAATTCACCCGTTTGATAAGCTGATAAGTTTTCAAATTCAAATTCCTGCCTAGCCATTGAGTCCGCCCACTGTTGCTTCTCAAACTCAAACTTCTCTCTATCAAAGTCAAACTGCATCTGTTCCGCCATAGTTAGCTGTTCGTAAGGCTTCATCAACATTGCAAGATATTGAGACTGGTATTCACTTAAATTACCGAACTCAAAAAGGTCTTGTAGGTATTTATCTCTCTCAAGTTGGATGCGTTCTTCTTCAAGCCCTAGCCCTGCTTCTGCCACCCCCACTCGGCGTTCCTCAAGCCCGACACGCTCTTCTTCAAGCCCGAACATCCTCTCCCACTGTTCTTGTGAGATGTTGCCTTGCTGCTTCTGCCATTCAAACTGTTCTTGGCTTAAACCAAATACAGCCTGTTGGTTGGCTGTTAGTTCGTTCCACTCACGCTCCATTAAAGCAAGTTGGGCAGCTTGGAACTGCGTCATACCCAACGCTTCTTTTTGGCTGATAGAGGCATAGAAATCTAATAGTTGGTCTCTTAATTGGTCGCTTACGGGATTACCAGCGGTATCTGTCCATTTGCCCTCAGCGTCTTGCATTAACCCGCCATCTATCTCTTGCGGGACATAGATTACGCCTTGTGCTACCTCTTCGGCAGCACTAGCTTGAATAACCCAAATGGGGTCTCCTAGTGGGCCGACAAACACCCCTTCCTCATCTACTTCCCATTCTTGTAATGCCCACTCAAGACCTTCAGGTAAATCTAGTGTGGGCATATCAGAAGATATGCTTTGGGGGAGACCTCGCCCCTCCTTGTAAATATCCCAAAGTTCGTCTTCGGGAGAACGGACTTCTTCAGGCAGAGGCGTATTCGGTGCCCCTCTTGATAACCAGTCCCAAACACCAAGAGTTCCGCCAACCTGTAAGTAAGCGATATAATCATCTGCGGTCAAAGGATTACCAGTAAACCAAGTAGCAGCACGAATTAGCCAGTCATCCCACACATTACTTTCGTATTCGGGCATTATAACCCCCTAGCCTCTTTATTCCGTAAGGCTTCCTTCTCCAGTCCCACATAAGCACCCATCCCGTATTTCATAATCAACTGTTGTTTTATATCTTGATTTTCAGGGAGTTCTAACTTATCGTATAAATACAACATATCTACAGGAGGGGTAAGGTCGGTATTAAAAGGTTTAACATTCCCCCATTCCTTATCAATATAGGACATAACATTTTCTACATTCTTACTGACTTCTTGTAGGACTTTATCGCCTATGTTTTCTTTCATCCTAATCCTGGAGACATTCTTGGCGGTCTATTCGCTAATTGCATATCAGCGTCTTTAGCCAATGCGTCTATACTTTTTCTATTACCGGTTCTTGGGGGGCCGCCTCTTGCTCCCCGTTGACCTGGAACGGGGCCCGTAGGCGGTGCTCCCTCCGCTGGCGGGGGTTCTATCCCTAGTTTCTCTAAAGCTGCCATACCAATAGTAGTAGCGAACTCAGGACTATTCATAAACTTTTCTGCCCTAGTTTTGACTATTATCCTTTGTGCCTCGTCTAAAGATTTACCCTGAAACTCAATGAGGTTCGTTTCGTGGTCTATCTCGCCTATTTGCCATTTTGATGTCCCTATCTGGGCTTGGGCTTTGTCTTCTATGGGGTCGGCTGCTTTAAGTTTGAGAGTGCAACGGAGGTCATCTATATCGCTGTCCTCAAGTATGATTGCTTTTCTAACACCTTCGGCTGGGACTGTCGCTCTTAGAGTAAGAGGTAGTAAACCTAAGTCTTTGTTCTTCATCATCCTCAATGTCAACGAAAGTGCCATAGCCCAAGCTGTAGAAGCGTTGTCAACAACAGACGCATACTGGGATAAAGAGTGTTTCGTTTCTATATCTTCTGCCCTACCCGAAGAACCACTCCCCATCCCCATCATAAGAGGTGGGGTTGCTCTGGTAATCTCATACCTTAACATAGACATAAAGTTAAATACTTCAGCTAAAGGAGGCGAACCACCCCTCTCTATAATATTGACACCCCAAGGGACTACATTAGCCGAGCCATAGTTAAGGTCGTAGTTCTTCACATCATCTTGAGTGAATTTAATTTCTTTGTCGGTAGGTTGGAAATCGTATCTCTTATGAGCGTAGAGTTTCAGTTGACTTGCTATAGATGAAGCCAATTCGGTGTAAGCTAATATCTTTCCCCTAACTGGTCTAATCCTTGAGACAGCCAACTCTTCGGGGTTTCCATCTGGGGAAGACTTGCCATACCCAGAGTAACAATGCACAATAGGTGTAAAACCTAATATATTCAGTTGTATTCCACCTTCCAGAACAGGCACACCATCAGCCTGAAAATACCTTATACCTTTATCAAAATACACCAGCCAATCAACATACTTATCTTTACCTCCCCGACCTAGGGGGTTAGGCCAATGTTCGTATTTGTTTATAACCGACTGGAAGTATCTCTTATAAGAAATGAAAAAATAATCAGGTATTCCATTTCTCTCGTCTGCGGAAGCATAAATAATCTTCGGGTCGGGGATACTAAAGGTTATGGGAATGTCGTCAGGGAATATATCATCCTTAAATTGGTCGTTATTGACTAAATGTATCCACGCCTCACCACTAACTAATTGGTTCTTGACTGTCTCTTTGAATGGCTGGGGAGACTGGAATGTAAGAAAGTCAACCAGATGGTTTAGGAACGTCCCTCGTTTTAACGCCCTCTCTCTGGCTGTAGTATTGTCAGCGGTAGCCTCAACATATACTTGGGGTTCAGATGTCACAATGTGCGAAACAGGCACATCAACAATCTCAACACCCACCCCCAATCTTGTTGCCTTATAAGGAGATTTGATAAAGGGGACGGGAAAGTCGTCTTTGTAATAACTCCAGTCCATCGTTTGCTCTGATATTCTTTTACTGTGATGGGTTACGCTTTCCCATTCGTAAAGCTCTTGTATTTCCTGTATTGTTCTTGTCATTCAAACCCCATCAGTTTACCCGAAGTGATATTAACCTCTTGACCTACCGCTTGGGTTTCTCTTTTAATCTGCAAAAGACCTCCAAGCATTATAATTAAATCGTCATTCTTACCACGAGGCACTTTGGGTTCTTCGCCTTCTTTTCTGGTCATATAATCAAGTTCGTTGGGAATTTCACTATAATGTATTCTAAGTCTTTTGTTTCTGATAGCTTCGTCTAATCCTGGAAGCATTAAATCGTTACGCATTTTATCCGAAGTCCATAAACCGTATTTGTTTTTTCTATCTCTTGAAATCCCAGTTACTCTGCGATTAGGCGTCCCCAAATCTGTTAGAGCTTGGTTGACCTTTAACCCCGCAGCCCCAGTAAGCTCAAACTCGTTAAATGAATTATTGTAAATCCTATTATACTTGTCAAAAATCTCGGCACACTTTTCAGCTTTTACTCTTCCGTGTGATACGCAAACTAATCTATTCGTAGAAATATCCAACCATCCCGCAGCGTGGGGGTCGCTTCCGTCTGACGGGTCTAAAAATGAGCAATACTTTCTTCCGTGAACGGGTTTCTCCCAAATTCTAACCATCCCGTCATAATCAGTTTCTGGGGGGTCGTAGCAATCCCTTCTAATATAATCCACCCCCTCTTTTTCAAAGAACATTGTCTTTCTAGCCTCTGCTAAAAAGTCCTCTTCTGTTTCGGGATAATGGGCGTCAATCTCCCACGCTGGGTATCTTTTTAGAATTCTCTCCGCAAACCATTCATCCTGTGTCATCCCTTCGGCACGAGTAGGGCGTTCCCTCCAACCTAAAAAGACAGCCTTTCCAGGGATTGCTCCTGACCGCATTTTAATATACCGCTGCGTAAAGTGAGAAAGTTCTCTAGCAACATCAGGGTTTCTCGTAGAAGCGTCTACTAACTTTGCATTTCCTGAGTCAATAGTTGGACTTATAAAGGCAAAATTTGCTTCAGCGTATGGATGTAAGTCAAGCTCATCCCGAAATACCCACGAGGCGTTAAAACCAGCACCCGCTTTTGGTGTTGAAGCCAGAGCTAATACCCGTGAGTCGTTACTTGAAAAAGCTATTTCACTCTTGCTATCGCTACTTAATGGTCTTTTGAGAAAATCAGGTAAGCGGTTGATAATATAGTTGCATTTCCTAATTAACTCCTGCGAACCACCTTGTTCTTTCCAAGATAAAAGAAGGGAATTAACATTAGCGTGGAATAAGGGTAACCAAACCCCACCATAACCACACGCCAACCAAGAAATCCCCAGTTGGTTAGCCTTACCTATTGTTATTTCACGCTCTGTTTCAAATAAGTCAATTAAATCTAATAGGTATGGCCAAGCTCCCCACTTTACCTCTCTTTGATTATTAGAGTCTTGGATGAAAACATATTTACTGAAGAAGTAATGTGGGCTATCCGTGCACTTTTTCTTTTCTTTCCAAATCCTTTCTAAGTTCGTCTTCTGCTTCTTTTGTAAGTCTGTCAAGGTCATCTGCTGTCCATACCTCCACTCTATGTAGATTATCTGTTTTCTCTACCAATTCACCTGTTAATTGCTTAATAGCCTTAAATAGCTGGGAGTTGGGGCGGGCAACACAAGCGTCAGCGGCAGCCTTATCAATCTCCTTTTTCCTTGATAAGAAGTAATCCTTAGAATTGTAATCTTTATATTCCCTCTTCCAAGTTTGGAGCGTAGCCGCCGTGACCGCTAATTCCCGCCCCATTGCTTTTATACTGCGTGGA
>LAZR01000827.1_pt1 | contig 21276 bp, 36 predicted proteins | sample 329461 | NCBI WGS metagenome assembly LAZR01 (sample SAMN03002196, study PRJNA259156) | marine sediment metagenome | biome: sea floor; feature: Hydrothermal impacted sediments; material: marine sediment; isolation source: Loki non-amplified sample from Loki's castle hydrothermal vent sediment ...
GTGGTATTGCGTTGATCTGCATCTGCGCCTATACAACTTGGCGAGCCAACAGGAGCCCGTCGTGAGTCCCGGTTCACGGCTACACAGAGAAAGCGAGGGGGAACGATAATGGAACGAATACTACACCGAGGTTCGAGCGTGATCCTGCACGACGATGTCCACAATCGGGACATCGACATAACGCGGCTGGTCCGGTACCTCAGTGGCTTTGGTCTCCTGTCCTACGATAACGTACCCGACGGGCTCTACACTGCCTGGAAGATTCTCGTCCAGGGGACGAACGAGTATGCCAACCACATCGTGGATATTGTTGAACAGGCTTCTGCCTACCTTACCGATAACAACCTCGACAGCGAGGGAGACTGCCCGCATGAGAGGTTTCGTTTCCCCAACGCCGGCGACAACTGGAGAGCAACGTGTCTCGCCTGTGGGTACGAACTGCCGGAAGGCGATGACGGGACTATGACACCCTATCCGGGCCTACATAGAGTAAGCGAGGACAGCAGATGACGTTTGAGGTGACACCAGAGCAGGACGCTGAACTTGATCGCTACTACCGCGACGAGGCACGGCACAACTACTGGATGGCCGTCTGGGGAGCCTTGTCACAGAGCGCGAAGTTCCACGACAATTATTCCCTGAACTGGTGGGGCAGAATGTTTTACTCAGCGAAGGCGGTCGTTTGTCTTCTGCTTCGCCGCCGTGGAAGCCCGACTTACAAAGACAACATCGTTGGCGTGATAGCCTTGTGGGATATCGTCAGCATGGCAGGGTACGACAATCCTCCCTGGGCCGAGTCGTGGATGCAACTGGATGTCGGGCACGGCATCTTCGGCAACTGGTGGTACGACATTATGTGGGATGCAAACTGCTAATAGGGTTACACAGAGAAGGCGAGGGGGAGACGACTTGAATCCGTACTACCAGGATGAAGCGGTGACCATCTACCACGCAGATTGCCGGGAGGTTCTACCTGAACTCCCGAAGGTGGACTTAGTGGTCACAGACCCGCCCTACGGCATGGCATTCATGGGCAAGGACTGGGACAAGGTGCTACCCGATCCCGCCATCTGGCGTGAGTGTCTGCGGGTTCTCAAGCCGGGCGCCTTTGCGTTTGTGATGAGTAGCCCGAGGGCTGACCTGCAATCTCGGATGATTGCCTCATTGGAGGGCGCTGGGTTCAATGTAGGGTTCACACCGATTTACTGGGCCTATGCCTCAGGCTTTCCCAAGGCGCAGAATATCGGCAAGGCGGTGGATAAGAGGAACGGGCGGCAGGATAGCTTTGCTCCATTTGCCAAGCATTATGGGAGTCGTCGGGCGGCGTTAGGGTATACCCACGCCTTCATTTGCGAGCAGGGACACTTTTACGATGAGTATAATCACGGTGGGGCGTCTGTCAACTGGGAGCAAGGGCACAATGTGCCAACACTGGCGCAGTGGGGCGTACTGATGCCCCTACTTGGTCTATCCCTTGGCTACTTACCCTTGATTGAGCGGGAGGAGGCAGTGCGTGAAGTCACAGGTAAAGACAAGACGCGGAGTCTTAACGACAATATACCCTTTGCTGGCCGGGGGGAGTTTGACCGAAAGGACAAGCCAGCCACGCCACAGGCCCAAGCCCTCGATGGCAGCTATGCTGGATTCCAGCCCAAGCCCGCAGTCGAGGTCATCATAGTCGCCATGAAGCCCCTGAGTGAGAAGACCTATGTAGATCAGGCGCTGGCGAATGGGCACGGGGTGACTTGGTTCGATGCGGGGCGAATACCTTTGGGTGAGGAGTATGACCCCACAAAGGTGCAGCGCCAGAATAGCCAAGCGGGCATTGAGGGCGGAGGCTTCAAGGATGATCACGTGCAGGCAACCTACAACAAGGCCGGCCGCTTCCCTGCCAACCTGCTGTGCTCGGACGACGTGCTGGATGATGGCAAGGTGCGGAAGAGCGGCACGCTTGAACGGGAATACGAGAGCGAGTCCGCAGAGTATGTCTACGGGGAGTGGACTCATAGAAGCGGTCGTGCTATTGCGGACGCTGGCTCGTTCTCCCGCTACTTCGACCTGGACGCTTGGTGGGCCGAACGCATCAAGAGCCTGCCCGAATCGGTGCAGCGCACGTTCCCATTCCTCGAAGTCACCAAGGCCAGCAAGCGAGAGAAGGGCGAGGGCAACGACCATCCAACCGTCAAGCCCCTCAAGCTAATGTCCTACCTTATCGAGCTGGGCAGCCGCCCTGGGGACTTAGTGCTTGACCCATTCTGCGGCAGCGGTAGTACGGTGGTATCCGGTGTGTCAATGGGCCGCAAAGTTATCGGCATTGATATCGAGGAGCGGTCCTGTGCGATAGCGACCAACCGATGCCGGCAGATGGTGATGGGGCTGGGGATATGACTCCACAGAAGGCATGGCTAACCATCAAAGAGATCATCCTGGAATACGGCCGGTCACAGCAGTATTGGCGCGCCCTGGTCAAAGATGGAGTGCTGCGGATACAGCCTGGTGGTGGGCTAACAGTGGTAGAGCGGGCGTCTGTTGAGGCGTATGTTCGTGGTGAGGCGCCGAGCCCACCGCCCGTACCAGCTGCGTCGGCGGCTACGGGCCGGAGTACCGCCGAGCTTGGCAAGATGCAGGAACAGGCGGAGATCGACCAGCTTGCCCTGGCGGGCTCGAAGCGGACACTGGAGAAGGCCAAGGTTGACGTGGAACTAGATGACAGGCGAACCACCCACGAGCTGCTGGAGCACAAGTGGGCGTCGATGGCGAAGTTTGACGAGCACGACAAAGACCTCGAGGACAGGGGCAAGGCGATCGAGGATAATCGTCAGCGGGTCGAGGAAGCGGAGGCCGTCCTGGCCAACCGTGAATCCTCGGTGCAGAATGCCGAAGGTCGGTTCAAGGCGAAGATTGCTGAATTGAGGCGGGTGATCCAGCACGACTACGAAGAACTCCGTAACTGCCACCTGGACCTCAAGGACCGGGACTATCAGTACAGACCGCAGAGGGCTTTCCCCGACCTGTGGTTGCCCCAGGGTCTATACTTCGGGAACGCGCCGATGGGAGACATCGTAGAGGCAGAAGTTGCCGACCTGGATGGCGACTTTGACGATGAGGACGAGGAAGATGACGAAACGGAGGTTGGATGATGGATCTTGGTACAGGCATCACGGTCGTTGTCGTTGTAGCGTTTAGCCTGTTGTACTTCTACGACCTTGGGCGACGGCGCGAACGGCGATACTGGCTCGGGTTCGTAGAACGGCACGGTATCGGCAACAACGACGAGGATGACAAAGTTGACGATGAATCGGAGGCTGGATGATGGCCGGAAGAACACTGACAATCAATGAACTGTACGTCCTCAGGTACCTTCGGGATGGCGTAAAGCCGACGAGGTGGGTGCGCCCGACGTTGGTGGGGAAGGTGGTGCAGGGCGGCAGTAGTTCGTGGGCCAGCCCGATATTACTCCGGCTGACAGCGGCTGAACTGGTGCAGCGCCAAGACCCCGGTATGTACCGAATCACGCAAGCGGGTCGGGAAGCAATAGCTATTTTGCTACCGCCGAATAGGAAATGAGGGACAAGACTAACTGCGAGGCAGGATGATGAACGATGCAATTCTGGTAGTCGGTGTGCTTGCTCTTGTGATGTCTCCGATGGTCGTTGTGTGCGGACCGGAGGTCATCGATGCAATCAAGAGATGGATGAGACGCGACGATGAATAGAACGCCACGGTTGAGCAAGAGCGCCATCGAATACCTGGACTACGTGTGGAACTTCGAGAGTGGTTGCACGAAAGGCTGCCACTTCTGCTACGCAGCCAAGATTGCCAAGCGATTCCCCGGCCACTACCCGAATGGCTTTGAGCCGACGCTGTATCCGGAGGCTTTCACGTCACCGTGGCATCTGAGGAAGCCGAGCATCATCGGCGTCGGGTACATGGGCGATCTCTTCGACGATGCCATAGACCCCGAAGGCTTGGTGACGTGGGGCGATAGGGTGTACGAGAAAGCGCCACTCCGGCAGCGGATATTCTGGACTATTCAGCAGGCGCCCCAGCACCGCTTCCTCTTCCTGACCAAGCAACCCCAGAATCTAGCTAGGTGGTCGCCGTTCCCCGACAACTGCTGGGTGGGCGTGAGCGCCACGGACATGAGGATGCTGGCCGATGCTTGCTACGAACTGAAGCGGGTAGAAGCAAGGGTGAAGTACATCAGCCTTGAGCCGTTCTTGGATTACAGCCGCACAACGGATTTGCTGGCTTGGAATCTCAGGACTGCCCTTGTTGAGGCCGGCATCAACTGGCTAGTCATCGGCGGGAGATCGGGGGCAGACAGGTTCTACCCGCCCGACGAATGGATTGACGAGATTGAATCAGCAGCCGATGGTGCGGGGATCCCGGTGTTTGAGAAGAACAATCTACGCAAGGTCTGGGCAAACCCACCCAAGCAGGATATGCCGTGACTCTCATAGCGCAGAAAGCCAAATCACGGAACAAGGGGCAGTCCAATCCCTTTTATGGCTGCACACATAGCCTGGAAGCAAGGGAGAAGATGAGCCGAGCCCACAAGGGCAAGAAGAGGCCGCCCCGAACCGCAGAATGGAGCCGGCGCATATCCGAGGCGAAGAAAGGCACATTGCAAGGGGCAGCAAACCACTTCTTCGGTAAGCGTCACACAGAAACAACTAAGAGGACGATCAGCCAAGGGCATATTGCGAATCCGATATTCAGGCGGTTCGGCGAGGACCACTGGAATTGGCAAGGTGGGGTTACTTGTGCGAACCAAGAGGCCCGGAATACTCAGGAACTCAAAGTCTGGCGAAGAGCGGTCTTCTGCCGAGACAAGTTCACCTGCCAACAGTGTGGCACAAAGGGGTGCAGGCAGCATCCGATAAATGCACACCACATCAAGTCCTTCGCTGAGTATCCCGAGCTTCGCTTTGACCTCGGGAATGGTGTAACCCTGTGTGAAGATTGCCACACCAACACCCGCCAGGAGATGCCGACTGATGGCTAGTCCCTACTACCAGGACAACGACACCAAGCTGTTTTGTGGCGATGCTCGTGATATGAGCGAACTCGAGGACGGTAGCGTTCAGTGCGTCGTGACGAGCCCGCCGTACTGGGGTCTGAGGAAGTATGCCGGCGTTCCCGATCTGATCTGGGGCGGAGATCCCGACTGCGATCACGAGTGGGGGGAGGAGGCTTCGTCCGGCGCCACCAGGACCGATAATCACAAGGAATGGGCGAACCGGATCGTCGCCGGCGACCCTCCTCCGGATGCACCGCACATCAAGATTAGCCAAGGCGCCTTCTGTCACTGTGGGGCTTGGCGGGGCGGCTACGGCCTTGAGCCGACTCCCGAGATGTACGTCGAGCATACTGTCGAGGTCTTGAGAGAAGTCCGGCGCGTCCTCCGTGATGATGGTGTGGTCTTCTGGAATCTGGGGGATAGCTACAACGCTGGTCATTCCGATTGGTCCCGATGGAAGGGCGGACAGACGTTCAAGGAGGAGCGGCGCCCCCCGTACGCTGGGAATCTCAAGCCCAAAGACCTAGTGCTGATACCCTTCCGCGTGGCCCTGGCGGCTCAGGGATTCGCCACCGTCTCAGGCAAGGAGATTCTCCGCTGTGCTGATCACCTTCGTGATGCCCGCCTCGCCGGCGATTGGGATGCCGTGCAGATGGTTGAGGGTCTTCTGCGCGTATGGTCTAGGTGGGCTTGTCTGGAGGACACCTGGGTCAGGTCAATCATCATCTGGGACAAATTGAATCCCATGCCGGAATCCGTCAGGGACCGGCCGACGACGTCCCACGAGTACATCATCATGCTCACCAAGTCGGCTCGGTACTACTGGGATGCCGAGGCGGTGAGGGAGAATGGTGCAGAGCCTGATCGTGTCCGTGGCGATTCTATTGGGCATACACAGCGGGGGCTTGCAGGGAGGCCAGTAGATAGAGTTGCGAGTCAGACGACTAGCCGCAACGTCCGCACGGTCTGGTCGTTTCCATCACAACCGTTCCCCGATGCCCACTTCGCCACCTTCCCCGAGGCGCTACCGGAGCGGTGCATCCTGGCGGCTACGCCGGAGGTCGGGTGCTGTGAGAAGTGCGGGGCGCCGTGGGAGAGGCTGACGGAATCCACCACTCGCTTCGAGGGGGGATCCGGAAAGGCTGGGCGGACGGCAGAGGACGTCAACGCTTCGGGCAAGTGGGCAGGGATACAGTCGGGGAAGAATCTCAAGCTAGGGCCGGTGGTTGATGTCCAGACACTCGGCTGGCAACCGACCTGTAAGTGCGAATGGCACGATCCCGAGTTCCCGATCATAGCGGGTGCGCCGGTACCGATGGTGCCATACCCGGCCGTGCCCTCAGTAGTCCTCGATCCATTCGCCGGAAGCTGTAGAACGCTATGGGTAGCCAAGCGTCTGGGCCGGAGGTCTGCCGGGTATGAACTATCAAAGACATACTGTGAATTAGGTATCAAGAGCCTGCCACAACAGGCACTCGGATTGTGATGGAGTTGGGGAGATGAAGCAGACCCCGCTCAGGCCCGTGAGCAAGAAACAGTCCAAGGAACTAGCCGTGCGTACGTCACTCAAGAGGGAACTACTCGATGAGTGCGACCATACGTGCATGACTTGTAATAACCTGCGGCTGGACTTCCGGGGGCTGTCGCTATCCCACGTGATCGCGTTGGGTAGCGGAGGAAAGACCACCCGAGAGAACTGTCTAATCGAGTGCTACCCTTGTCACGACGAATATGAGAAACACGCCGAGCGGAGGCCGGAATGGCAGAAGGTAAAGTTCAACATAGAATGAAACTACCCGATGGCATCAACCTGGGGGATGAATGTCGCAGGGGCAACAGCTACATGGTGTGGGTTGAATGCCCCGAATGCGGTGGGCGCCGCTGGATGCAGAAGAGCAATGACCGTGGGGCAACCGGTGGCGCCTGTTTGTTCGTCTGCCGGGATTGCCACATCAAGAAACAGAAGGTGCTCATGTGCCGGTACAACAGCAACCCGAACTACAACCCAGACACCAGGGCAATGGTGGGGAGCGAATGATGAACGGTCACGAATGTGACACGCGCCCGGAATGCGGGCATCCGTGCCCCCACACCGAGCCGCACGTTCCCGCTACGAACTGTAACCAGCGCAACTATTGCCGGTTCGCTGATTGCGTGGTAATATGCAAGCCAATTGATGAGGTGGACTGACGTGGTGTTGACCCACCTGTCGCTGTTTTCGGGGATCGGCGGGATCGACTTGGCCGCTGAATGGGCGGGCTTTGAGACAGTCTGCTTCGTTGAGAAGGATGCCTACTGCCAGAAGGTCTTGAGAAAGCACTGGCCTGACGTACCGGTCGTGGAGGATATTCATGGATTCACCTGGGGCGAGCCAGCAACCCTTGTTACCGGGGGATTCCCTTGCCAGCCTGTTAGTGTTGCCGGGCAGCGACGAGGCACGGAAGATGACCGCTGGCTCTGGCCTGAAATGCTTAGAGTCATCAAAGAGATTCTACCATCCCATGTCTGTGCGGAGAATGTTGCTGGCCTCACAACAATGGTCGAGCAGCATCGTCTCGTTGCGGTGGAGAGTCGTTACATTACGCGAACGGAGGATGAGGACGTCTTCTCTGCTGTATACACACATGAAGAAACTATGCAGCTCTTCAGTATCGACCAAGACCTTACGGACGCAGGCTACTGGACGGAGTATTACCTTGTTCCAGCTTGTGCCGTCAACGCCCCGCACAGACGAGATAGAATCTTCATTGTGGCGCACGCCGGATGCGTCGGTGACGACGGGCGGGGCAGCGAACGCCGAGGACAGGGCGGCGCAGGGCCATGCGATAGGACTCCACGATCAGGTGAACACGCCGTCGATGTGGCCGACACCTCGGGGTTCGGACGGGGAGAAGGGCGGGCCGAATCAGAGAGGCAGCAAAGGCGACCTGGCTCTGCCGTCAGCAGCGGTGATGTGGCCGACGCCGACAGGGAGGGACCACAAGGACACGGGGGACTTGGAGAATGTGGAGGACAATGGCTTACTTGGACGGGTAGTGCGCCCCTCGAAGGAATCTGGGAGTCTGAGCCCCCAGTGGGTCGAGTGGCTTCAGGGATTCCCAAGCGGGTGGACCGACTTAAATGTCTCGGAAACGCCGTAGTCCCTCAGCAGATATACCCGATACTCAAGGCTATCGTTGATAATGAGACGAAGAGGATGGCGGAATGATCAGGTTCAGGGATTGCCCCCGGTGTGGTGGTGATATGGTCGTCCAGTACGGTGAGGACGGTTGCTTGCAATGCGGCTTTGAGAACGTGGATGTTTCTGTTGTGAAGCAACCGGACGTGATCGACGGCGTGTGGCGTGGCAGGACGGCGATGGACATTGAGGTGCTTGGTGTTGGTATACAGTGCCGGATAGAACGCCCCCCGAGCGTTGATTCGTCGGAGCGGTCCCGGTTCTTTGATGCCAACTGGGCAAAGATGGAGAAGGAATACGCCGTTGTCTGTCGCGCTCGGGACAAGGATCCGTCTTGGGCGGGCCGGGTCAGGGCGTCCAGGTTGTACACGGAGTTCCTTAACGGTTGGGGAATGCGCCCTAGCAGATGGTGTAGGTTACGGAAGCGGAAGCGCCGCGAGATGGCGTACGCGTAAAGCGAGGTGCTGATATGGTAATCTGGAAGCTAAAGAGTTGCGAAAGGTGCGGCGGCGATCTGTTCATCGACCGGGACATAGACAGCTGGTACTCTCAGTGCCTCCAGTGTTCGCACTGGCGTGAGCTTCCTCCCGTGGAAGTAAGGCGCAAAAAGAAACCGGTACCAGTATGACAACCAAGTTCCAGGTTGGCGACAAAGTCCGCTATAACCGCAGGCCGGCAAGGCGCCACCGGGTGCCCGACCACGTTGAAGAAGAGTATCGTGGCCGGACGCGCACCGTGATCGGCATAATCCACGACGAGCCGAACAAGCGGGTATTGTACGAACTTGGCGAGAAAGGCGGTAGTCGGATAGGGTATGTGTTCCGGTCACACCAGCTCGTGCTTGTCACACCACGGCAAGCGGGGACTCCTGGGCGCCCTAAGACGAAACGGCGCAGACGTGCCAAGGTACTGTCGGGGGGCTAGGCGTGGATAGGCGTGAAAGTCCTATCGCTGGGGGCATAATGGCGAGGCGTCGAGAAGGGGCGTTAAAGGTACATGGCGCTACCAGCGCCCCTGGAGCCGCCTACAGGGCGATACAGCGAAATGGAGGAACAGCATGGTAACAGCGGTTGGAAGTCCGGTAATTGCAGTACTCGCAGACCTGCCCCACATCCTGGGCGTCGGGCGAGAGAACGCCATGACAGGCGCCACACTGGCGGCGCGCTTCGGGCACCGTAGCGACCGGGCTGTCCGACTGGCTATCCGCCAGCTTATTGATGAGGGGCTACCGGTGGCATCTGAGACCACAGCGCCGGCTGGGTTCTTCATCGCCAACACGCAGGAGGAAGTGGACACCTACGCCAAGGCACTTCGAGCGAGATTGATCGAGGATGCTAAGAGACGTCGGGACTTCCTTCGTGCGGCAAAACAGGTCAAGCACCCTGGTCAGTTGCCGCTGATATGATGATGGAGCGTGTCGTGGATGGACAGAAGTACGGGCAATTAGACTTCGATGGTGCGACCAAGGCCGAGATTGCCATTGAGCGCCTACGGCAGTTCGAGCCGCCTGAGGGGTACTATCTGGCTTACAGCGGCGGGCGGTGTAGCCAGGTCGTGAAACACCTTGCGGAACGGTCAGGTGTTCGATACGATGCACACTATCATTTCACCACGGTCGATCCCCCGGAAGTCATTCGGCATATACGAGTCGCCGGGGATGTGATGATGGAACGCGCCCAAGCATCCATGTGGACGCTAATCCAAACCAACGGGATGCCAACCCGGCTACACCGTTGGTGTTGTAGGGCGCTCAAGGAACGCGGTGGGTCTGGGCGCGTGGTTGTGACCGGCATTCGCCAAGCCGAATCCAATAGCCGGCGCCACCGCCAGATGGTGGAGGCGTGCTACACGGACAGAACTAAGCGGTTCGTGAATCCGATAGTAGACTGGAGCCACACTGATGTGAAGCAGTATATTGAGGACTATCAGATCGATGTTTGTTCGCTCTATGCGGAGGGGTTCAAGCGCATCGGGTGCGTCCTGTGCCCAATGAACCGAGCGACGGACTTGCATATCGCTCGGTGGCCTAAGATCGCTGCCGCATGGCGCCGTGCCGCCGACCGATATTGGGCGAAGGGGACCAAAGGTGTCCGGAGATTCGCCACTCCCGAAGCGTTCTGGAACTGGTGGATTGACAGGGACGCATCGGCCCCAGATGATTCACAACCGATGATGTTCGACTAACCCGTGCCGTAACGGTAGGTTGACAAATGGGCTATTGTAGACTACGCTAGTTAGTTAAAGGTATTGATACACCCTTGGAGGTCTTTCATGGCTGGCAGACACAAGGTTATCGGGGGAAAGCGGTTCTGGCGGTACCGGGTCGGTCTGGGCCATGATGAAGCGGTCCGGCTCGGCAAGGAACTCCGGGAGACTGGCCGGTACTTCGTCCGCATCCAGCGGCACGAAGGCAAGTGGGCCGTCTACTGCTTAGAGAAATAGCGTATGGGTGCCCAACTGGAGTTTAAGGTCCAGGAGCGCCGCCGAGGAGCGAAACGCTGGTATGATTACCGGATCAAGGGCATGGACAATCGCACGACCAAGGACATCGCCCAGCACTTGGTCAATCGGCTACGGGAAGGATTCGGCGGGCTGTACGCCTACCGGGTGGTGAAGGCATAAGGGCCAAGAGTAGGTAACCAGGGAGGAACGGACGAATGGCAGCGAAAAGAGAGTTCCAGAGATACAACCCCAGCAAGTCGGCACCCGGACGCCCGTGGGAGTTCAAGGAGGGAAGGTTCGGTCGGTCGCATCGGAGTAATACACTGGGGGTCGGCGCCAGCCGCCGCAGGATGCTCAAAGCTAACCCCGGCAAGTGGTTTGCAGGTCCGGTGATCACGGACTGAGGACGCAATGGCAAACGTCAACTTCGGAAAGATACTGGCCAACATCCGTAGATCGTACAACTCTGCGAAGCAGGCCATCGACCAGCGGGCAGAGCGGGATCTGGCACGCGCCCGGACGCGCAACGAGAAAGAGATAGTCAAACTCCGCCAGCGCAAGGAACGCGCCGACCTGGACAAGCAACTGGCGGAAGCACGGCAGGCCACCAGGAAGGCGGAGGAAGCCGCTCTCAAGGCCAAGCGGGAAGCCGGTGATGTCAGTGTCTTAGAACGTCTGTCGAAGTTCTCCCGCAGCTTAGGTGGTAAGCCCCGTCGCCGGAGGAAGGCTACTACCCGGAAGAAGGCCGGGACCAGGAAGCGGACTACTGCCTCGAGGCGGTAGGGAGGTAGGCTGATGGCCGCACGACTAGGCCGGTTGATAGCAAATAGCGTCTTCGCCACACCAACAGCTGCTGGCAACTTTGCCACGGGATTCCGTCGCGGACGAGGAGATCCCCGAGGCAGAATACGGGTCGCGCCTGTTGGTCAGTTCTGGGGTGTATTCGACTCACTACCGGAACGCGGAATATCCTACATCACAATCCGACAAGGTGTAGCGTTCGGCAACCGACACCTGATCAGAAAAGCGAAACGCCGGTAGGGAGGCAGAGCCGATGGCGGGACAGCGTAGGACACGCAGGTTCGACGGCAAGACCTTCCGCCTGAATCTGGGCGGTCTCACGAAGGACGAGGCTACACAACGCGCTACCAACCTACGGACATTAGCTAGGGTACAGCGCACCACCGTCAATGTCCGGGTAACTCGGGCCGGTCGTGGGAACTGGCAAGTCTGGGTCAGATGAAGCACTACCACTACAGCAGCACACACCATCCCGAGGTGGACCAGCACCCCGGTGGCCACCTGCGCCACCAGCACCCGTCACGTAACCTGTGGGGATACGGACGCACCAGGAAGTCGCTCAAGGCACTGTAAGGAGGACTGACTAATGGCCAAGCTAAAGGAAGCGTCACTCAAGCTATTCCGATTCAGCAGGGGACGCAGTCGCGTCCGCGTCTACAAGGTGGTGTTCGACGGTCCTCGGGGCGGCACGCTGTCCCTCAACGTCATCGCCGGCAGCGCAGCGTCCGCCGTGTCGAAGCTCGACAGCAAACTGCATCTCGGGAAGTCCCGGTTCAAGGCGACGCTGATAGTCAAGAAAGGCCAGTTTATGCCCCGAGGCTTCTCGGCAGTGCGGATATAGTCACCACCAACTAGCCAGGAAGAAGCGCCGATAGCCCGTAGGTAGGGAGGACAGACCGATGGCAGGACAAGCACCAGGGAAGAGGGCAGTAGCACCACGCCGGGGTCGCGTCACCTTCGTGTGGGGCGACCGCAAGAAAGGCATCGCCGTTGTCAGGCAACCGGGAAAGGAAGGCGGCAAAGTGTGGTACGATGTCCACCACGTGCTGAACGGCAAGACAGTACTGGTACACCGCGACTATACCCCCAAAGCGGAGGCGGTGAAAGAGGCCAGGAGATACGCCAACTTCGAGAAGAGGTACCCGAAGAAGAGCTTCTTCAAGATCACCAAAGCCCCACGGCTGAACCGGCCATAGCGGCAATCAGGCACGGGTAGGAGGGACAGACTGATGGTACAGAGGAAGACCAGCAAATCCACTACCTCGGGCACATCCCACTATCACTTCTCCACCGCCACCGACCGCCTGGGGCAGCACTCCCACTCAGGGGGACACTCTCGCCATCTGCACGCGTCACGCGGCCTGCGAGGGTATGGACGCACCAGGGCATCGTTCACGCCACTGTAGACAGGAAGGAGGGACAGACCGATGGCACAGCGATTCACCTACGGGGTATTCCTGCCCAAGAAACTCGGTGTCCCCCAGCGTTGGGCACGAACCAATAACAGGGCTGACGCGATCAAGTCAGCCAAGAAGCATGGCGGTGAGGTTCGGGCCATGCCCTTCAGGTCTGGGCAACAGACCTTCGACGCACCGACGTTCCGGACGTTGTCGAAGAGAATATATCCGTAGTGTTGCAATAGGGAGGGCCGGCTGATGGCACTGACGAAAGCGGAACAAGCCAAGATGCGGTCGTTCAGCAAGCGGGGACACAAGATCGCACGGGAAGCCAGGTCTCTGGCGACGGATGTCAGCAAGGAACTCAAGCGCCAGATGAAGAAAAGCTGACCCCCTACCTGCGTAGATCCGTTCAGGAGCCGCCCCTTACCGGGCGGTTCTTGCATTAGTCCTACAGGCACGCTAGGTTGACAATACACTATGTTGACTGTTAACATATCAGACGTAAGTTAGTTAGGCGCGAGAGTGCGATGCCAAAGTGTCCTGAATGTAAAAGCACAAAGCTGATCAAGTTCGGCAAGAGGTTTTCCCGTAAGTCCAGTACGGGCAAGCGGCGCTTGGTGCAGCAGTACCAATGCAAGAACTGTGGTCGAATCACCATCCACCCGCTGATGGGTAAGAAGGGGTGACGGAATGACTATAGGAGGAGGAGCACGGCGCAGGCGTCAGGCGGAAATTGCGCAGGTCCAGCAGCAGCAACAAGAAGCCGCTGAGGAAGCCGCAGAAGCACCGACACCGCTGGGCATTGGTCCGTCGCCGGAAGCAGCGGCTGAGATAGCGGAAGCAGTAACCGCCGCAGCAGCACCGGCACCGCTGGGCATTGGTCCGTCGCCGGAAGCAGCGGCTGAGATAGCGGAAGCAGTAACCGCCGCAATCACGCCGGTCACGCTGGCAGAGGCTGGTGCACTCGGGGCTGCGGGACTAACCGCTGTCTCTAGTCCCTCTGAGATTACCACCTTCCTCACGGAACTGCGGGCATCCGCACCATTCGTCGTTGATGATACACAGCTGCCCGTTGGGCCTACCGCAGGCAAGCAGTTGGCTCCTGAACTGGCCGCACTGGTAGACAGTGGGGCGTCCGTCGCAGATATACTTGAGCTAGCTGCGAGAACACCTGGATCGTATTCTGCTGGCATCCGCGACCTGCTAGCGCCAGAGATCGAGGCGGCACGCGTACTCACCGGGAAAGAGCAGTTCTTTGCCTTCAAGTCCCTCGGGTTCATACCCCAGGACGCGGAGTTCGTAGAGACGGCAGACGGTTGGGCGTTTACTGTGCCCTCCGAAGCGCCCATTGCCAGGTTCGTCGTCCCTGCTGACTTCCGGCTGAACGCTGCCGATCTGGCCTACCTGCGTGAAACTAACCCCGCTATCGCCAACGTGGTACGGGACGAGGGTTTTACCGAGGCGTTCCGGAGACATGGTGATGTCCTGGTCAACGTGCGCTTTGAGCGCGAACTACAAGTGGTCAACCCCGAACTGCTCCGGATATTCAGGGAGCAGGGTGTTGAGGGCTTCGAGAGTGCGGTTGCTGCCCTCGCCACCGAGGAACGGCAGGCACTCGCCCGATCTCAGGCCGAGCAGCAGGCGCTTTCCCGTCTTGCGTTTGAGGCTGAACAGGAAGCTGCTGTAGCACCTGGGGTTGTTGCGATCACTGCGGTACCCGAGGAACTACAGGACTTTGTTATTACTACCCCGGCACCGTTTGCGGAAGCCGGCACTGTTGAGGGGTTCGATATCGCTGGGTTCCTACAGCAGAATCCTGCCGGCGCCGCCACATTACAGGGGTTGGGCTTTACGGCAGAGGACGTCAGGGTCGCACGAGACTGGAATGACAAGTATTCCGATGCTGCCTACCGCAGGCGTCTGCTGGTGTGGAACGAGCATGACTTCGGCAAACCGCCCGAGGAGGCGACGGAGGCGGAAATCAATGCGGCTTGGCTGGCCCTCCCCTCAAACATTCGCCGTCAGTTGGTGCGCAACGCGCCGGAAACCCAACAGGCCATTGGTCAAGCGGCGATTGCCTTCACACCTATCGTCGGCACGATAGTATTCTGGGACGAGATGAGCGATACACAGCGCGCCCTCTCGGTAGCCGCCGATATCCTGTTCTTCACCCCGTTCATTATCAATGCCGTCAGAGTGGTGGGGATTCCGGTGCGACTTGGCGGCAGCGGTTCGACGCTGACACGCGGATTGGTCACTGCTCGGGCAACCCAGGGCCGAGGCATGGTGCGGGTGATTACGCAGAGCTATGGCCGACCCGCTGGGCAGGCATACAGGCAACTGGTCAACGCCGATAAGAGGTATCTCAAGGCATTAGCCAGGTTGGATGACCTTAGGTCTGCGAAGTTGCCGCTCGCCCCTGCGGCCAGGGCCATACAGGAAGGGAAGATTGCGAATGCTGTCAGGGCGGTTGAGCGGGCTAGGTTTGCCTTGCAGGACAAGGCACGCGTGGTTACGCGCACGTTGCTGGGACGGGCCGGGTTTGATTCGCCCGAACTGGGGCGGGTACTTACCTCGCTACCCGAGGATGTCGTCCGGAACGCCAACCTGGCGTTCAGGGGCGCAACCGAGACGACAACAACCTCGGCTAGGGCATTGCAGGCTGAACTCAATACAGCCATTCGGGAATTGGCGGCGGCACAGAAAGCTAGGCCAACTGACCCGACAGCGTGGATTGACCTGTCGCAGAAAGTGGCGTTGCTACAGGCCCAGATTGGTCAAGGCCGGACGGTGAACGCCTACTCGCTGTTCACGGAACTGACCAAGGCTCGCGAGGAGTTGCCACGGTTGGTGCAACAGCTGTCCCGGCTCGCGCCCCGGTCGCGTGAGGCCGCTAAACTGCAACTCAAGATAGCGCGTCTTGAGGCAACAATCAGAAACAACCCCGGCAAGATTGCCAGGTTGATCAGGGACATGGAGGTGGAGGCGGCGTCTGGTGGCGTGTCGCAACGCTTCGGTAGTGGTGGTACGCTCACTGCAACACCGCCGAGGGTGATTCCAGGTGGCGGTGCAGCGGTGGCGCCCCTCGAGGGGTCGGTGATACCCGTCCTGGCTGGTAACCCAGTGATTGTTGGGCTGATTGAGGCGCAGCCTGCGCCGGCACCTGTACCTGTGCCTACCCCGGCTCCAACGCCTGTGGTGACACCAGGGGTCACACCTACGCCTTCCCCAGCACCAGGGGTCACGCCGACACCAGCCCCGTCCCCGGCCCCTGCGCCAGCACCGGCCCCGACTCCAGCGCCGATGATTGCACCAACGCCGGGGGTCACACCTACCCCTACCCCAACTCCTACGCCAACGCCGACACCGACTCCAACTCCAACTCCGACACCAACTCCTACGCCAACGCCTACTCCAACTCCTACACCAACACCGACGCCCACTCCTACGCCAACTCCAACCCCGACACCCGCACCCACTCCAGCACCTGCCCCTGCGCCGGCGCCAACGCCGACGCCCACGCCGACGCCCACTCCCACACCGACACCAACACCTGCGCTAGCTCGGATCAGGCCACTGGTGCCGCCGTTCATACCTCCCCCGAGTGATGTTACTGTCGCCAGAACGCCTATCTCCCCTGGCGCAATAGCGTGGAAGCAAGGACTGTTCTGGAAGTTCATACCTCCCGAGGACTTCCGGGATGGTGTGAAACCAAGAACACTACCACTGGGAGTAGCCCCTATGGGTGCGGATACCACGGGTGGTAACATACCGGCGACCACCATCCAGGTGATCGGTGAATCCGGTGACCCTGTCCCGGACCGGATAGCCGTTGACCTTGGTATCGTGGACGCCTTCATAACCAACCGGGGTCGCACTATCGAGTTCCGTGGCGGTGGACTACGGACGGACGTCGGCAAGCGGGACGCATCCACCACTACCGGAATGTCTGTCAACGAGGGGGAAGGTCTTGACGACCTCCCCGACGAACAGCGGGGCAGGGCAAACCGTGCTACAATAAGACGCAAGCCGAAGCGGCGGAGAAGGCGCCCTGATGACCTCGGTGGCCTGACATCCCTCAGGGGCTTCCGCCCGTAGGAGGAACTAATGACGACTCAATCAGACAAGGACAGGGCATTCCCGAGACCGCCACTACCTGCGGGTTCGACGGAGCCTGTCAGTGCGGTACCGCCTGCCGAACCCATCGCGGTTGATCCAATCGAAGAGTTGGACGTTACCGAACTGCAAGTGGAGGAGCCAACTGGGGAGCCACTGTCCATTGAACCGGTGACTCCAGCGCCAGCTGTAGAACCCATCGGTGAGTCTGATACGGGCGCCGAGGGCGACGAAGCAGCAAGAGAGGCAAGAGAGGCGGCGAGCCCTCCCATCCAGGGTACCGATCTGGACCACCTGTTCGAGGTACCAAAGTTTGACGATCCCGACATGGAGATACGAGACCTCGTCAGCCTTGACGTTGAGGAAGACATCGTGGGTGGTTCCCTTGACGAGGCGACCAGCGTGACCGAGGAAGACATACTGGGGGACTCCTTTGACGTGGGTGATCCGGAGGAAGGACGTCCTACTCCCCGTCCTCCGTCCCCGCGTGTGCCTCGCAAGCGCCCACCTCTCCCTCCACCTGGTGGTGTTCTCCGTATGAGGTGATGCGTCGATGAGAAAGTTCTGCAAGGCGGTTCTCCTGTCCACGGTAGCCGCTATCCTGATAGCCGGCCCCGTCCTCGCACTCATGTACCAAGCACCCTTCACCATCATCGAGGATGCCGGTGTTGACTACGATATGTTCCCTGCGTTGGTAGGGGCAAAGAACACGTTTATGGCTGCGAACGGCTACATGGAAGCCGACGCCCTGGACACCCGCGTTGAAACGCTGGCCGGCTCGGACAAGCCCCACATGGTTGCTGACACCTTTACACTGGCTGCTGTCCCTGTTGAGGCGAACAGCCAGACCAACCTGTTCTTCACGACCGGTGAGACCGACCTTGTGTCAATGAATATCCTGGAGGGATACAAGGGATTCATAACCATCCCCGACGCCGCTGCGCTTGAGCCGGGGAACGACTTTGAGTTTGAGTTCCAAGATGCCTACTTGAACACTACCGCTGGAGCCTCAAAGGACTTGCTTGCCAAGTCTAACCTGCTGGTGCATACTGGCGCCGTGGCGGGGGAGATTACAGCCGAGATCGGTGACGTGCCTGTTATCTGGACAGAAGTAGCGCCACAACTCAACGCCCAGACAAAGATTCATGCACTCGCTGTCTTCAACGCAAAGCTCTACGGCGGCACTCGGAATGGGGGCAGGCTCTTTGAGTGGAACGATGTCAACGCCTGGGTCGAAAAGGCTCCCCAACTGGTGGGAGAGACAAGGATATTCTCACTGGCTGTCTTCAACGGTCACCTCTATGGGGGGACCGGCAACCTCGGCAACCTGTACGAATGGAACGATGTCAATGCCTGGGTGCAGAAAGCCCCACAACTCAACGCCCAGACTACCATCCTTTCGCTCGCCGTCTTCAACGGGAAGCTCTACGGCGGAACCTCTGGTGGTGGGAGGCTGTTCGAGTGGAATGATGTCAATCTCTGGGTCGAAGTAGCCCCCCAGCTGGTGGGGGAGACGGACATCTTTTCACTCGCCGTCTTCAACGGGAAGCTCTATGGTGGTACTGGTGGTAGCGGCAAGCTGTTTGAGTGGAACGATGTCAACGCCTGGGTCGAAGTAGCTCCCCAACTGAACGGTCAGATCAGTATCAGGTCGCTCGAAGTCTTCAATGCCAAGCTCTACGGAAGTACTGCTGGTGGTGCTAGGCTGTTTGAGTGGAACGATGTCAACGCCTGGGTGCAGGTAGCCCCACAGCCGGGAGGCGAGACCACCGTGTTCGCAATAACGGAGTACCTCGGGGGACTGTTCGCAAGCACAGGCGGCGGCGGTAGACTGCTCCGGTGGAACGGTGTCGATGCCTGGGTGCAGTTAGCACCGCAACTGGGGGGAGAGACATCTGTCGAGTCGCTCGCGGTGTTCGGGACTGGCCTATACGGCGGTACTGGGGTTGCTGGTAAGCTGTACGAGTTCATAATAGTACAGGCGTCCGTGACGGCGATCAACCAGACCACCGGCGAACATGATGTGAAAGTCACCGCCGATACGGTCAACCTGGAGATAAGCATTGACGGCGATCAACCAGACCACCGGCGAGCATGATGTGAAAGTCACCGCCGATACGGTCAACCTGGAGATAAGCATTGACGGCGCTGTTGCCGGTGACGGCTTTGACAGCGTGGCGTTGGGCGGTATTACCGTCACCCCCGCTGCCGACGACTGGCTAATCATGGACAACAGCGCTACCCAGTTCATGCCGTACATGGCGTCGTATAAGCACACGGTAGGCGGCGTGCTCATAGCGCACTACCAGCCCATCGCCATAGTTGAGAACACCGGGGAGGCCAGCACAGCCGACGCTGGAACTGCCACCACACTAGATGATGCTATCCTGACCCAAGCAAACGACTTCTGGAACGGGGCGAAGTTGATAATCGTCACCACCACGGACGGCTTCGCACCGGAGGGTGAATCGTCTGCGGTAACGGACTTCGACGCCGGACTTGACCGCCTGACGTTTGACGCCTTGACCGCCGTTGTGGACGCCGGTGACACCTATACCATCGACTTCGGGACTCTCGTTGATCGGCAAGGCGGGGATGAGGACGCCCGTATCACATGGGGCGTCAACCCGACAGGTATATCCGTGACCCTCGGGAGTATGGTAGCGGCCAGCCAGCCGATTATCGGTGGGACGGAGGCTCTACCCGCCCGAGACATCCTTCCGCCAATCACCGTCAGCGACTGGTTCGGGGACGGTACCGTGAGCGGGGCTACGTTGACCAACCCGATACGTCCACTGATAACAGCGATGTCGGACAACACCACGCTGACGGAGATACAGGTCTGGCGACTGATGGGTATAATCGCTGTCCTGTTTGCTACAATCGCAACGGCATTCACGATCCGACAACACCAGGGTATCACAGCCATCGTAGCAGGAACCATGCTCGGTGGACTGGTCGCCTTTGACAGTAACATATTCCCCATGTGGACGCTTGTGATAGCTACCGGGCTGTTCATCGCCGGGGTAGTAGCTGAGAGGAGTCCATCACTGTGAAGAAGCTGCGGCGCCTGCTCTGTGTTCTCTTCGCGGTTGTCCTCGCCGTAGTGCCTGCGACCCCCGTCTTTGCGATAGACGACCCGGACGACCCACCTGAAATACCAGCCGTCTTCGTCTTTGAGGGGTTGCTGGAAGACGGGGACGTGGGAGTGTTCATTGAATACTTCGTGGATTACACCATCGCCGGTACCCCAACCGAACCGATTACTGAGTCCTTCCTGGCTGTGTTTGTGGATACGGATGGCACAACGCAGTTGCGGACGACGGCACCCTTCGCGTTCAATGACAATGGTTACGGTGCGGGGATAGCCTGGATATTCTTCACCGCAGCAGAGGCAACCGCTTTCGGACTGACCAGTGCCAGCATCGCGGACTACCGTATCTGGTTCACTGGTAACCCGACTCTGACATGGGTGCCGGGACCGGATCCCCCGAAGATAATAGGCACCATCGACACATGGCAGACGACGGGCGACATGAACCTGAATCTCGCGGTTCGCGTTCTCACGAAGGCGCAGGCGCTCGAGGCACCTTGGACGCCGGATGACTTGGTTCAGGTTACCAGCATCGGTAGCCGACTGACTCCCCTCGGGGAGTCCTACTTCGAGAACGCCATCCCGAACCTGCGCAACCTCGCACCGGGGGTCTTCTCATCGGGAACGGCGGTACCGGTACAGGAGGACATTGATTACACCACCTTGTTCGGGGCAGTTGTCACAGGGGCAATCGTAGTGGGTTCCCCGGTGACCTTGGTATCCGGCTCCCAGATCATCAATGTCAACGCAGTGGGTACCTTTGTTGCAGAACTTGAGCAAGGGACGGTGGGGACGGTAACCAGCGGGACGGCCACGGTGACCGGTAGTCCAACAGCCATCGTGGCAGGGACGAACACGCTGACGGTTACGGCCGCTCCGGGACCGCCCGACACGGTTACCATTGTCGTGAACCTCGAGGACACCACCACCGCATTCGAGGACTCAGCTCTTGGTACGGGTCTGGACTTGACCCCCCTGGCCGACCTGTGGGGTGTGTCGCGCTGGCTGCTCTCCGGTGTAGTCTGGATAGTGATAACCATTCTGATCCTTGCGGGTGTGTTCAAGGTGACACCTGGACAATTCGGTGCGGCCAGTGGCAGTAAGGTGCTGCTCCCCACGCTTATCGTTTGCCTCATCGCAGGGGCATTACTAGGGCTGCTGAAACCTCTGGTCGTTGCTGTTGCATTCATCCTGCTCACTGGGTTCTTCGTCGGCTACGTAC
>LAZR01000828.1_pt1 | contig 21270 bp, 34 predicted proteins | sample 329461 | NCBI WGS metagenome assembly LAZR01 (sample SAMN03002196, study PRJNA259156) | marine sediment metagenome | biome: sea floor; feature: Hydrothermal impacted sediments; material: marine sediment; isolation source: Loki non-amplified sample from Loki's castle hydrothermal vent sediment ...
CTGCCACCCAATGCGACCGCGCCCCAGGCGCCGCAGTTTCCCCCGTCGGCGCCGTCGCCGAGCTCGACACAGTCCTGGTTTGTCCGCGCGTACGCTGAGTGTGTAGCGACCGGCGACTGTGCCACCGGCGGGCTGCCGACACCGGCGGAGTTTGCCGTCTTGTGCGCGGCGGATCCGCAATGCTCCCAGGACGATAACCACGTCCACGACGGCACGATCGACCCGGCCGTCATCACGGCCGCGGGCGGGCCCATCACCCTCACCACCGGCCCCGGGAGGTAAAGGCGGACCCAGGACCCACTATCGGGTCCGCGTCGTGCCGAGGGTCACGCCGAGGCCTCGAGAAACGTCGGCGGTGGGACCGGAGGAGCTGCTCCCCAGGTGTCGGTCCTGCCGCCGGCGGGGTGTTGGGTCGACCCGGCCGGCGGCCCCTGCTAGCCTGATTTGTGCGGAGCGGCCCGGCGTCCATGCCGGGGAGTCGTCGGACCCGGCCGACGCGGGGCCCTCGAGCTCCTGACCCCTCCTCCTGATCCACTCCTCCGAGGTCCCTAGCGGTGCCGGAAGGCCCTCGGATGGCGGGGCCCTTCCAGAGCCATCAGCGGCGGCTCAGGGCCTCCCAGGGGCCGCCAGGCTGACGCGGCCTGGCGGCCTCTGATACCTCTGCAGGCCCCCACGATGGCCGCGCCCCCAGGATCACGCGTAGACGGGCCGTCTCTACGCGTAGAAACGGCAATTGAGGGCTGGTGTCGAGGGGCCAGAAGGCGGATAATTAGGTCGTCCGAGATACCCAACGAAGGAGGCGACCATGGCACTACACGCGCGGCGCAGCGGCACCGGCCGCCCGGCCCGTCTGAGCGTGGCCGAGTCCGAGGCAATCCTCAACCGTCTGAATCTGAGCCGCGCGAAGTTCCGCGGTGACACCACCGAGCGGGAGACCTTGCTCCACGCGATCGGGAAGCTGGTCGCCGTGGTCCACGGCCCCGTCGAGGAGGAGGCTAGATCATGAGCGCCACCCCGCTGACCCTAGCCGCGGCCACGCTGCCGGCGGCCTTCGTTGCCAACTTCGGCGACCGCTTCGAGCTGATCGGCTTCCGGCCCATGACCGCCGTCGCGGCCGACTCGTATCTGTTCGTCGTGATCGCCCGGCGGGCGGACGGCACTTTCGCCAAGTGGACCTACAACGCCACCGCCGGCGGCTTCGGTAGTGGCCACTATGACCTCGAGCTCCGGCGGGCGCTCGAGCTGATGATCGAACCGACCTATTCCCTCCGACCCGCGGTGACCTCATGAGCAACAACCTTTGTCCCTTCGGCTGCGGCCAGCCCCGCACTCCCCTCCACTGGTGCAAGCAGGGCGGGACGAGCGGCCGCGCCATCGTTGCCTTCTGCTCCGAGTGCACCACCAGCTGGGAGCTCGGCTTCGTCGTCGACACCCGCAAGCTGGCCGCGGCCGGCCTCGAGCTCGTCGCCGGCGCCTGGACGGGACTGTGTGAGGCCTGCAAGCCGACGCACGCCGACGCGGATGCCGAATTTGAGGGCCTCGCCCGCGCGGCCGCCGAGATCTCCAAGGTCCACAAGGTCTCACCACTGACCGAGATCACGATCCCCTACGGCGAGGGCTTCGACCGCCCCGGGGAGCTCCGCTTCGGTTTCTGGACCGTCGTCGATCACAGCAACGGCGCGGCCGCGCGGTTTCTCAGGACGGCCCGCGGCATCGTCGACGGCCTCAACCGCAAGCACGGCACCGAGCTGCTGGTCAACGTCAACGACACCGGCGCCCAGGCGATCGTCCACGGCGTCGTGGATTGAGAGGCGATCGCCACCCTGGGGACACGCGGCCCCCGCGTCCAGCAGCACCGGGCGCGGGGGCCGTTGCGCTGTTTGGCAAACCGTACACGTACACCAACGAGGAGGAGGCAACATCGTGAGCGACTACGACCACGATCAGCTGCACCGGGCTTTTCAGCTCGTCGGCCCGGTGGCGATCTGCACCTGGGCGGAGGGGTACCGCGAGGGGATCCGCCGCGGTGCTGTACAAGGCCGCGGCGGCCTGATCGTCGGCGTCCTCGAGGAGCCGCTCAAGGAGGTCTTCAAGCATATCGAAGCGATCACCGCGGACCTGGTGGCGGCCGCGGCCACGGAGGGCATTCCTCCCGGGCGGGTTGCTAGGGCGTTCGCTGATCTCTGCGTGAGTGTCGCGGAGCCGCCGGACGGCTCCGGAGAGATCCCGTCAGATCCCGCTGGGTCCCGCTGGGTCCGGACCCAGGACCTCGTCGTCGGCGATCACGTCCGTTGCTACGGCGACGAGTGGCGAGTCATGGGTTTCTGCTCCAACGGCGACGCGGAGGTCCGCCTCGTCGGCTCAGCCCCCGACTCCAAACGGTGCACGATCACGAAGGGCAACGAGCTGCTGCTGCTCGGCTCCGAGGTGAGCCTCGAGGCGAGGGCGGAGATCCTCGACAACGACGGCAAACCATGAGCGACCTCGGCGAAACCTTCGACGGCCTCCGGGAACACAGCCAGAAGAAGCGGGCCGCCAACCGTGCGAGCTCCCGCGGGCTCCTCGAGCACGCGGGCGTGGCCTTCACCGTTCACAACGACGGCGCCCACCTGGTCGTCGCCGGCCGCTGGGACTTCTGGCCGGGGACGGGGAAGTGGATCGACCGCCAGGGCGGCAAGTATCGGCGGGGTGTCTTCCCGCTGATCAAGGCGATCAGGTCGGCGGCCCGGTGAGCCGCACCGTGCTGTGGCGGCTGCTCCGCCTGGCGGTGCGCGCCGGCGACAAGGAGGAGGCCGAGGAGGTCTGTCGGCGCCTGGGCTACACCCGGCCGGACACCATCCGGCGATTGCTCGAGACGATCCACCAGCAGGAGGTGAGACGGTGACCCGCGCAGATATCCACGCCACGATCCGGGCGGTGCTCCCGGTGGGCCGCGCCAACGCGATCAGCATCAGCCACTTGTCGGCGTTCCTTCCGGGCCAGCCGGCGAGCTCCACCGTGCGGGCCTTGATCCACGAGGCCCAGGAGGCCGGCGTCCAGGTCCTCAGCTCCCCCCGCGTCGGCGTCTGGCTGGCCGCCGGCGACGTCGAGGTCCTCGAGGTCGTCGAGGAGCTCCGGCAGACCTGCCACGCCCTCGAGCGCCGTATGCAGGTGATCAACGGCGGCCGCTGCGGGCTGATCAGCTGCCGCGCCGAGCTCACGGACAAGGTGCGCAAGCGGAAGGGCCTCTACTGCTCCCCGTTGCACCGCTACCAAGCGGCCGCGCTGCGGGCGAGCTCGTGAGAGGCCGCGGCGAGGTCCCGAAGTGCAAGGCCGAGGGCCACGCCTGCACCTGCATCATGCAAGTGAACCAGGGACGATCGAGGCCAAGGCTCTATTTTTGGCAATGTGAACGCTGCAATTTTCTTCTCGTCGGAGACCGCCACGGAAACGAAGACACCGGGCCCGACGCGACCAAGCGCAAGGAGGCTTTCATGGCGCTACGGGATGCCGCCCTAGCCGATGAGGGCGACTCGTGAGGGGCGCGGAGAAGCTCAGCGGCTTCGAGCTGCAGTGGTGGGGCTACCGCCACACAAACGGTAACTATCAGGTGAAGCGGTGGTACGGAGGGGAGCTGGGCCAGGCGGCCCTCGAGGACGCCTACAGCTCGCCCTTTGTCGACAAGGTGGCCCAGCCCTTCGAGGCCCACGGCCGCCAGCAGGCCCTCGATCGGTGCCGCGCGATCATCAGGGCCGCGGAGGGTCACTAGCATGGCCAACGACAAACCACCCAAACCACCCAAAGCAACAAAGGAGATAGATCTACTTTTGCTCCGGATCCCCGAGGAGGACGAGGCCAGCCTCCGCGTCGAGCTCGACGACCTCGAGGCCTTCGTCCAGGCCAGAATGGACGCGGACAAAAAGTGGGACCTCACCACCCTGCAGCTGGTCAGCTTCCACACCGCCGGCGGTGGCCGCTGGTATCTGCTGGCCTCCATGACGCTGGACAAATGAACGGCCTCGAGGAGCTCGCCCGGATCGGCCGCGCGGCCGTCGAGGTGGACCGACACCGGGAGCGGCAGGCCGCCGCTTTTAAGGCCCGAAACCGCTGCCGCTGTTGGCGAGAGTCCAACGTCTCCGGCGGTGGCCGGTCCTTCGTCGAGCCGTGCTGGAAACAGACCCGGACCAGGTCCGTGGGATCTCCGCCGGAGCCGGTGGTGGAGCTGCTCCCCTTCTGGGCGTTGTGCCCTGGCTGTCAGCGCCGGGCGGTCCGTCACCGGGCTGTCTTGGCCGCCGGCCGCCAACTCGGCGGAGCTCGCCGACGCGTCATCATGCTGGCCCGGAGATACCGCCGGGAATCCGTGGACGGCCGCGGCCGCCACGCGTAGACTCTCACCACCGCGCCGGCACCAACGCCGGCCGAGAAGGAGGCAACCCATGGAAGAACAGACCAAGGAGCCGGAGGACCAGGTCCTCGAGGCCGAGCTCGTCGACGACGTCGACGAATCATCCGAGACGCTCGAGGCCGAGGCCATCGACGCCGACCCGGACGAGGATCCCGGTGTCGCCCTGATGCGGATCCTCGGCGATGCCGTGAGCTCCGGCGTCGACGTCGAGGTGATCGAGCGGCTGCTGGCCGTCCACGAACGCTACCAGGCCGGCCTGGCGCGGCAGGAATATAACGCCGCGGTCTCGGCGCTCCGCGCTGACCTTCCCGAGGTCGTCAAGACCGAGATCGTCGACTACCCAACGAAGAAAGCCGGCCGCGTCTCCTACCGCCACGAGGCGCTGGCGACCATGGTCGAGGATCTCTCCCCGGTGATGGCGCAACACGGCCTCTCCTTCCGGTGGAGCATCGAGCAGGACACGCCGGACCTCATCAAGGTGACCTGTATCGTCACCCACGCGGCCGGCCACAGTGAGGAGGCGAGCCTATTCGGGCCGCCGGATACCACCGGAAGTAAGAACGCGATCCAGGCGATCGCGTCGACCGTTTCCTATCTACAGCGGTACACACTCAAGGCGGCAATCGGCATCGCAGCCGGCAAGGACGACGACGGCGCCGGCGGTGCCCCAGCGCAGCAGCGACCGCTCGAGCAGCCGCGGGCCCAGGGTCAGGAGCCTGGCGCTGGCGCCAACGGGCCCGGCGACGTCCTCGAGGTCGAGGAGCTCCACGAGGTCATGGCCATGTTTCCGGGCGACCGGGAGCAGACGATCAGCACCACCCAGCAAGGCCGCCTCTATAACTTCGCGAGTAAGAACGGGTGGAGGCGGGAGGACGTGGACAACGAGGTCGTGCGCGTGCTATCAATGCGGGCGTCCGAGATCCCCAGTCTGGGCGACGCGTACGAGGCGACCGTCCGCTGGTTTCAGACCCACGGCCCGATCAAGTGAAGGAGGCGACCGCGTGGCGCATTTTCAATTTGACGAGGGGACCCACACCTACGCCCTCCCCGGCTCGAGGCACGTCCCGAGCGTGACCCAGGTCCTCGAGGGCACCGGCATGGCGCCGGACTTCTCCTTCCTGCCGGACTACTACCTCCACCGCGGCCAGGCGATCCACAAGGCCATGGCGCTGCACCTGCTCGGCACCCTCGAGCAGGAGACCCTCGACGAGCGGATCCGGCCCTTTGTGGAGGCCGGGCAGGAGTGGCTCGAGCTCGTCGAGGCCCGGCCGATCGTGATCGAGCACCGCTGGGTGCATACGGTCCTCGAATACGGCGGGACCCTCGACCTGTTCGCCGACACCAAGCTGGGCCACCTGATCGTCGATTGGAAGGCCTCGATCATGGATGAGGCTTACGAGGTCCAGGTGGCCGGCGGATACGCTCCGCTGCTCCTCGAGGCCGCGGAGCACGGCGCGATCAACGCGGAGCCCGAGCTCGTCGCGGCGGCCCGCATGGCGGTGGTCACGCTGAAGGGCCGCGCCAAGCCGCACTTTGTCCCGGCGCATAACAACGCCGGCCTAGCCCAGACCGCAGTTTTCCGCGCAGCCCTCACCGTCGCCAAGTGGCGGCAAGCACACCGGAGGTTTTGAGGTGAAAGAGCTACTGCAAAAGATGATCGCTCTTGCCGTCGAAGATGTTGCAGCGGGGCGACTCGATACATGCAGGATCACAGGCCGCGGTAGCGACGTCGGAGCGCGACGTCGCTACAGAATTGAGATTTCGGCGCCTGACGTCGAGGTGCTTCCCGAAGGAGACATGGAACAATGACGTACCACGAAGACCAGCAACAGATCGACGTCCTCGGCGCCGGCGTCGCACCGACCGACGGCACCAACGACCCGACGATCGAAACGGACGCGGAACTCGCCGAGCTCGCCGAGCTCGCCGGTGAGACCGACCTCGTGGTGGTGGAGGCCGAGCGCTTCGTGACGATCCGCGAGGCCCACACCTATCAGGCGGCAGCCGCTTTTCTGACCGAGACGGTCAAGCCGGCGCTAAAGAAAATCGAGGAGACCTGGCGGCCGATGCAACGCAAGACCCAGGCGGCCCACCTCGAGGTCGTCGCCCAGCGGAGGGCGATCGAGGACCCGCTGCTCGAGGCGGAGCGCCTGGTTAAGGGTGGTCTGGCCGCCTACGACGACGAGCAGGACCGCCTCGAGGCCGAGGCGGAGCGCCAGCGCCAGGCGGCCGCCCGGAAGGTCGCCGAGCAGGAGCAGCTCGACGCGGCCGAGCACCTCGAGAAGCAGGGCCACCTCGAGGCGGCCGTCGAGCGCCTCGACGCCCCGACGGTCCCCGTCATGCCGGCGCCGGCGCCCAGGGCGAAGGCCCGCGGGGTGAGCTCGAGGCCGGTCTACAAGTTCCGCGTCCTCGATCCGGCCAAGGTCTCCCGCGGGTTTCTGAAGGTCGACCGCTCGAAGGTCCTCGGTGTGGTCCGGAAGATGGGCCCGGACGCGGAGGAGCTCGTCGGCGGGATCGAGGTCTATCAGGAGCGCCAGATCGGAGCGCGGGCCCGATGAGCGAAGGCTCCCGTAGGATTGCCGCCGAGCGGCAACGGCAAATAGAAGTCGAGCGATGGACAGCCGAACATGACGACGCGCACAGCAACGGCTGTCTCGCGGCCGCGGCGGCAGCCTATGCGCTCCGCGTGGCCTCGACGGAAGCACAGTGCGACAATTGGACGACGACGTACGGGGCGATGGCCGAATCCGTTTGGCCGTTCGATGAGGACTGGTGGAAACCGAGTAGCGACCCCGTGCGAGATCTTGAGAGGGCGGGCGCGCTCATAGCGGCAGAGATCGATCGGCTTCTACGGGCGGCGCGATGATCGGACAGGACCGGGAGCTGGAACGCGGGTGGATTCGGGACGCCACCGCCGACGCGGCGCGGGTGGCGAAGACGGGCAACGCCGGGCCGGCGATCACTGACGCCCTTTTCTACGAGCAGCTGATCCTGGCGGTCCTCAACTTGGCGGAGACGGTCGACGCCCTGGCCGGCTCGATCGGTGCACACCTGAGCCGGGCCGACCCAGAGGGAGACTGATGGGCGCCCCGGTTCCACCGCCACCGCCGGAGCACCTGGGCGGACCTAGCGGGAGTTGGGGCAATTGGGGGAGCGAAGAAGCGAAACGCAAATACGTACGGATGTTGGAGCGGCACGTCGCCGGCGCCCCGCCGACCTGGGTGCTCGTTGTCGCGATCGTCGCCGTCCTGCTGTTGGGCGCTGTCGTCTTGCCCTTCTATCTCGAGTGGCTCGCCATGACCTGGACGGTCCAACCGTGAGCGACGAGGAGATCGACCGCGCCGCCGAGCTCGTCGAGCTCCTGAAGCAGCGTCACCTCGGCTTCGGGACGGTGCTTATCTGCCTCTCCGGCCGCCGCTTCGTCTGCAGCTTCAAGGACCTGCAGAAGGCCGTCCGGGAGATCAGGGAAGACTCGGCGACGGCGTGGCTGTAGAATGAGCACGTCGAGGGGGCGGGGTGGTCGAGCTGCTCGCCGTTCGGTGGTCTCGGACCAGATGCGCCGTCGTGTCGCCGGTGGCTCCTGCCCTGCTTCCCCCTCGATCTCCTTTTCGTCGCCGGCTTCCGGCGGCCACGGGGCGCCCGGCCTTGTCGCCGTTTCACGGCGGCTCCCGGGCGTCCTCAATATCCACAGTTTTTCCACAGCTCAAAGCCAGGCCCCGCGCCGGCCTCCGTGGCCCTGTTGATATTGCCCCTGTTGAAAAGCTGCGGAGCTCCCGCGGATCGGACACCTGGGGCCTACGTGTCCATAATTCCTACACAGCTTTTCCACGGCGGACCTCTATGGACGGCCGCCGGTTTCCACGTTTCCACAGCCCCTACTACGACTACTACCCCGGACACCCTGATCTGATCTAGCAGCAGTAGAAGGAGGAGGCACCCATGGCCCGAGCACCGCGCAAGCTGACCCCCGAGACCAAGACCGTCCGGTACATGATCAACGGCATGGGCCTGATCGCGGCCAAGACCTCGACCCGGATCAGGCGCCGGTCCTTCGACCTGTACGGCTTCGTCGACGTCCAGGGCTTCGCCCCGATCCTCGGCGGCACCACCGGCGGCGCGTGCGCTCACTTTCAGCCCATGGACGCGCTGGCCGACGTTTGTCGAAACTGCCGCAGCAGGATGGCCGACCACGTCGGCGACCCGCGCGACGTCGCCAGCTTCCTGATGGTCCAGGCGACGAGCTCGAGCAACCAGGCCGCGCGCAAGAAAAAGATACTTGACTCACCCACCCTGCGAGCTCGAGCCTTCGCGCTGATCAGCTCCGGCCACCCCGTCGAGGTCTGGGGCTGGATCACCGGCCGCCACGCCGGCGCCCAGGCGGTCCGCCGCTTCGAGCTCGGCGGGAGCTCGCCGGCCGGCCTCGTGTGGCACGACAAGGGCGTGACCGAAGTCCCCCCGGAGTTCCTCGAGCTCCCCGATAGTTGACAGCTGGCCCCAGGCCAGTACCGTGGGGCGCAGACGGCGCCCTGAGACCGTCGGCGATCCCGCCGGCACTAGAGGAGGAGACAACATGCGAGACACAGCAGAGCACCAAGACCGGGCCACGACTCGGGGCGCCGGCACCGAACCGGCCAAGGCGAGGCCGCTGATCGTCCGCCTCGAGCGGGTCAGCTGGCGGGTCATGCACCAGCCACACGACGGAGGGCGACCTGTCGAGCTAGGGACCGACGTTAGCAAGACGATGGCCGCGCGCCTGGCAGCGACCGCCGCGCAGAAACTCGCGGACGATTTCGGCCGGACCGTCGAGCTCCACACCCAGGACGCCCAGGGCCGACCGTCTGGGACGCGCTACTTTGACCCGACGCCCGAGGACAAACCGGAGAAGGAGGCCAAGAAGTGACCGCCAGGGTGCAGTACCTCACCCGCAACACGAAGACGTCGACCGCCGCGGTGGCGAAACGGGCCGCGGACCTGATCGTCGACTACCTGCCCTCGGTGATCGCGCGGGTCTGCGAGGTCGACAAGGCCAGCAGCCTGGCGATCAATATCAGCGTCCGGCCGGCGGGCCGTACCGAGGCGACCAAGGACCCCGAGGTGATCATCAAGGCGAAGCCGGACTACGGCGATGAGGTGGTCATCATCAGGGCACGGCTCACCGGCGAGGGCGATAGCGCCCAGCTGTCGCTGATCTCCGAGCTGCTCCCATCGGAGCAGGCCTTCGCGGACGACGAGACCGGCGAGACCGGCGAGGCGGTCGCCCACTGATCTGATACGCTGCAATCCCTTGTGGACGTGGGGGCGCCTCGAGCGCTGTCGGGTGTTGGCCTAGCCTCCTTCTCCGGCTGTCTCGACGCCCCCCGGCCACGTATGAGAAGGAGGCTAAATCATGATCGACAAGATCCTGAAGGCCGCGCGCAAGGTCGCGGCCGACCATAAACAACACACCGTTGCGATCCCCCCAGGCCCCGAGGCTGAGGAGCTCCTCGGCGCTAGCGGTCGCAAGCATACCCACGTTCTGATCGAGACCGACGTCGAGGCCTTCGAGGAGCTCGTCCGCCTGGCGTCGGACTACTTCAACCCCGGCCGAGCTGCTGGCGGTGGGCTATGTAAGAAATGCGGTGCCCCGCTGTTGTGGGTGAAGACGACCAGCGGCGCCAACGCCCCGCTGGACGCGGCGATGATCGTAGGGATCGACGCCGACGGCGTCTCCCACCGGGTCCACCTTAATCACTTCTCGACGTGCCCCAGGGCCGCGGAGGTGACAGCCGAGCAGAAGGCGCACGCGGCCGCGCTCCCGAAGGACGGCAAGACGAAGGCGGCCGGATGAACGGCGTCCGGGCGCAGCTGCTCGAGCTCCTGGTGGAGGCCGGGGACCACGCCGTCAGCGTGAACAGCCTGGCCTGCAGCGCCGACGTGTCCCACTACATCGTGCGGCAACACCTGGACGCGCTGGTCAGCCTGGGGACCGTCGTCAAGATCGAGACCGACGGCGCCGGCGTCACCCGCTACCGCCGCAAAAACGAGGAGGACGAGACCATGACCGAGCATGACAATCGACCACTGGCGGACCGGATCCTCGAGGTGCTCCCCCGCCTGCTTCGCGACGGGCGGCCAGGCCTGACCACGCTCGAGATCGGCAGCAAGATCAAGGCGCGGCCCAACACCGTCACCGCCGAGCTCAAGCTGATGCTGCGCAGCGGCCAGGTGAGCCGCGAGGGCGAGGGGAAGCGGGGCGACCCCTACCGCTTCTATCGCACCCTGCAGGAAGACGTCACCGGGCCGGCGTACGTCTGCCCGGACTGCGGTCTGGACTGGCCGACCGGCGGCCCTGGGGTTAACCACGCTTGCGAGCCGGCGATGCGGGCCGCGGGGATCCACCCGGACCAGGACCTCGGCGTCGCCGACGAGGAGCTCGACCGCGCGGAGGAGCTCGAGATCCCCGCCGGCGCTTATTCGCACGTCGACGTGGACGGGCTCACCAAACGACCGCCAGAGGACGCGCTCCCCGAGGGCTACACCGACGCCGCGGAGGTCCTCGCTGCGGGGATCCGGGCCCAGGAGGCCGAAAAGGCCCAAAAGGAGGCCCCAGGAGCGACCGAGGCGGCCGATCTCGAGGCGCCCGATACCGTAGGACCCCCGGATCCGGAGCTCGAGGTCGAGGCCGCCGGGGTCGAGTCGGAAGCGGAGCTGCGCCGCGCGATCGCGCGCGAAGAGGCCGAGCAAAGATACGTCGACGATCCCCACGGGTGCCGCGCTCGCGCGGAGCTCGCCGCGGCCGGGCCCGTCGAGCTCCCCGAGGAGCTGGCGATCGCGCTCGAGACCGGCGCAAATCCAGCGACCCCGGGGGAGCCGGAGCTCGGCGACCTACTCGATCAATACGCCCAGCGCGGGGACACCCTCGCCCACCTCGAGGCGGAGGGCACCGAGGAGCACGCCGACGGCGTCCGGCTGCCGCGGCCGACCGACGACCCGGAGGAGCTCGCCGGCGTCCCGCTCAGCCAGCAGCTCACCGATCACGATCGCCGCACCGTCCGGGCGTGGAGCCGCGCCGAGGCCCTCGAGCTCGAGGCGGAGATCCAGGCGCACCTCGACGCCGGAGTCCCCCTCGAGCAGCTCGTCCTCGAGTGCCACCTCGACGGCTCGACGGTGAAGGACCGCGGCCCCTCCGAGGCTGAGCTGATCGGCCCGGCGATCGGCTTCGAGGTCGCGGCCAAGAATCTGCGGGCCCGGGCCGAGGAGGCCCGTCGGGATCTCGGGATCCTCGAGGCGGCCGCGGTGCTGTGTGAGAGGCTCCGCAACGAGGAGCTGGACCTCGCGTCGGACCAGTTGCGCCAGGAGCCGCGATCATGACCGCCCCAATGCTCCCCTTCGAGGAGACGGTGAGCGAAGCAGCCGAGCGCATGATCCTCGAGAGGACCCGGCCGAACGGCGTCCGCTGTCCCTGCTGCACCCAGCTCGTCAGCCTCCGCGCCGTGAGCATCAGCAAGTCCATGGCCCCGGCAGCCGACTGGATCCACGAGGTGAGCACGGTCCCGCGGCAGGCTATGACCTTCGATAAGCACTCCTACGGTTACAAGGACGAGGCCGACCGGATCAAAATCACCCACGTTTTGCCCTTCGACCTGGGGCCGCTCCTGGTCGGCGTCCCACCTTACGGCGGACCGGGCCCCCCGGAGCCGCCGCGCTGGCCGGTCGGCTGATGGACAACGACCGCGCCGAGCTCCATCCGTCCCGCTGGGATCCCAACGTCCTCCACCTGGGCTCGGCCGACGACTGCCACACCTGCGGCACCGCGGCGCCGACGCCCGAGGAGCACCAGGGCAACGCGGGCCTGGGCATCGCCGTCGGCGTGCTGGCGTGTCTCGTCTTCTGGGCGATCGCGGCCTGGTGGTGGTGGTCATGAGCGCCAGGCGGACCGTCGGCGCGGTGCTGTGGGGCCTGGCGTCCTGGGCCCTCGGGATCTACCTCGCCAGCTGGGTCTATACCGAGCTGTGGAACGACCCGGCGCCCGGGTTACCCTTTTGGCGGCTGATTTTCATCGCCGGTTATGCCGGCTATCTGCACGGGCTGGCCAACCAGCCCAGGAGAAGGAGGCGACAGCATGAGCCAACAAATCCAGTACATCGCGATCGAGGAGCTCGATCCGTCACCGTGGCAGACCCGCCGACGACGAGGTGGCCGCGGAGATCTGCGTCACCGAGAATCTACAGCGCGAAGACCTGAGCGTGATCGAGGAGGGCCACGCCGTTGCCCTGCTGCTCGAGCGGGCCGGCTGGACCTTCGAGACCGTCGGCGCCCAGGTCGGCCGCCACCCCAAATGGGTGGCCCGGCGCGCGTCACTCTGGACGCAGCAGGCGCTCGAGGACAACCCGGAGCCACCGGCATGGACCAAGAAGCTGAAGGCCAAGAAGGCCACCACCAAGAAGGCGGCCACGCCGGCCGCCGGGACAAAAGGCGGTAAGCAATGACGAGCCGACAAGAAGAAGCAGCGTTGACCGACCTCGATTTAGGCAACCCGATCGAGCTCGGCATGATGGTGAAGGAGGGAATAACGGGTTTCACGGGCACGGCCGTCGCGCGGTCCGAGTGGCTTTGGGGCTGCGTCTCGATCGCGGTCCTATCCGGAGAGCACAAGGATGGGAAACCGGTGGACGAACAGTGGTTTGACGAGGGGCGCCTCTCCGAGGTCCCTGGCACCGTGGCCCAAGAGGTCGCCGAAGAGGTGACCGGCGGACCCACGCGATCGGCGCCGAGCCGGTGAAGCTGTCCGAGCTCACCAAGGTGGCCGCCGAGCTGGCCGCGGCCCGTCGGAAGGGTCATGCGCACCAAGGGCGTGGTCTCGTCGCAACGGCCGAAGCTGGTCGAGCAGACAATCGACGCCCTCGAGGGAACGCTCGAGAGGCTCCGGGCGCTGTGAGCGGCCCGAAGGCGGCCGCCGCTCTGCTCCTCCTGGCCCTGGCGTCATGCGCGCCGGCGGTGCAAAGGGACGGGGACCCGCGGGCCTTAGCTAACCCAATGCGTCGGCCCATGCCTCCCGGGTCCGACCTGGCTAGCATTCGCCCCTGGCCGCGCGGGTCCCCTTCCTGTTTCTCCGCGTAGACTGAGGACGTCATGGCGAAGCGAAGGCAAGAAGGCCGCACCGCGGAGCCAGACAAGAAGAAGGTCTACCCCGCCGGCGAGGGCGCCAAGGTCAGCAGCCGCTCGGAGCTCCTCGAGCTCGACCCATGGGCCCCCGTCGCCGGCCGATGCAACGGCAACAGGACTGACGGCTCCGGACTCTGCCGGCAGCCGGTCGGCTGGGGCACCGGCACCGGCCGCGGCCGTTGCAAGCGCCACGGCGGCTCTACCCCGAACCACGTCAAGAAGGCCCAGCGGGAGGAGCTCGAGGAGGCCGTCCACGTCTTCAACCTGTCGCGGGAGATCGAGCCGACGGACGCCCTGCTTGAGGAGCTCTGGCGCACCGCCGCGATGGTTTCCATGCTCGACCGGGAGATCTGCTCCAAGACCGCCGACGAGCTCCTGGCGTCGCCCGGCCTCGTGGTCTGGCACCATCAGGAGCGCCGGCTATACGTCGCCGTGGCCCGGACCGCGATCGCTGCCGGCATCGCCGAGCGCCAGGTCAAGCTGGCCGAGCAGCAAGGCGTCCTCGTCGCCGAAGCGATCCGCGGGATCCTCGAGGACCTCGACGTCGCCGATCACCCCGACGCCGGGAAGGTCTGCCGGCGCCGCCTGTCCGTTGTGCGCGACGCGGCATGACCGTCTACGTGGTGCTGGCGCACGCCGAGAATTACGGCCGCGACGTCCGCGGGATCTACTCGACGGAGAAAAAGGCTAGGCGCGCGGTGCTCGAGATCGCGCTCGACGATGAGCAGCTATATGAGCAGCACCACATCGCCAAGGTCGAGCTGGACGTGGCCAGCATCATCGAGTGGATGGGCCCGGCGTGACGGATTTGTGGGACGTCTACGCGGCGATTCTGTTGCTCCTGGTCATTGTCTGGGCGCTGCGATCACCGCGTCCTGCCGGAGGTGGCGTGCGCCGCCAGCCGCGGAGTGTCCGGCCACCACCACCGAAGGGCCAGCCCAACGTGCCGCCACCGCCACCGCCACCGCGGTGAGCTCCTCACCGGTTCACTTCGCGGACGTCGCCATGGACATACTCGATCCGCCGGCGATCCCGACGGAGCTCGACAGCCGGCGCCCGGAGCAGCGGGAGCCGGCCGGCAACAAGTGGCGGGTCTGGCTGCTGCATCCGGGCCGCCGCTGGGGGAAGGGCTACACCGCGGCCCGCTGGATCGTCGACCGGGTCAACAGCGGGAGGGGCCGCTCGATCGCCCTTGTTGGCTCGACGACCACCGCGGTGCGCCAGCTCATGATCGAGCACCCGGAGAGCGGGATCCTGTCCGTCTCCCCGTCGGCGCGTTACATGCCGGGCAAGGGGGAGATCCGCTGGCCCAACGGCGCGGTTGCTTACGTCTGCAGCGCCGAGAATGCCGACCGGCACCCGCTCCGCGGTGGCGGTTTTGACACCGCCTGGCCTGATGAAATTGATAGCTGGGGCGACGAGATAACGACCAAGAAAGCGCGCACCGCCTGGGACAATCTCAACCTCTCGATGAGCGCCGGCGACAGCCGCATGGTGGTGACGTCGACGCCGAAACCGGGCCGCCTGGTCGCCGAGCTCCTCGAGCGGGCGGGCGAGGACGGCGACGTGGTGGTGACCACCGGCAGCACCTACGACAACGCGGCCAACCTGTCGCCGGAATTCATCGCAGCGATTGAGCGCCGCTACAAGGGGACGAGCCTCGAGCGGCGGGAGATCTTCGGCGAGATCCCGACCGAGGTCGAGGGGTCGCTATGGCTGCCGGGCGTGTTCCGCTATCGGAAGGTCAAGGCCAAGCGCCTGCTGCGCGTCGCGATCGGCGTCGACCCTTCCGGCGGGGTCGACGAGATCGGGATCGTGGCCGCCGGCCAGCTCAGCCCGGAGCTCTGGATCGTGCTGGATGATTGGAGCTGCCACGGCTCGCCGGCGAAGTGGGCCCGGCGCACCAAGGACCTCTTTGACAAGTGGCATGGCGACGTGGTGGTGGCGGAGGTCAACTACGGGGGTGCTATGGTGGAGAGCACCCTCAAGAATGCAGCGCCCGATCTGCCGGTCCGGGTGGTCACCGCCTCAAAGGGGAAGACCGTCCGAGCTGAGCCGATCTCGCTGCTGTACGAGCAGAAAAAGGTCGTCCACCGCCGCGGCAAGGGCGCCGCGCTAGACCTCCTCGAGGAGGAGCTCCGGCATATGACGACGACGGGCTATGAGGGTGACGGCAGCCCCAACAGGGCGGACGCTGTGGTTTGGGCTCTGACGCACCTCACCAAACGACGCAAAACCTGGGGGTTGGCTTGACGGATAACTCAGAGCTGCCGGGCCGATCGCGCCTGACGCTCGACGAAGCGATCGAGCAGTTGCGCCATGCGACCGGGGCGACGCCGGCTCATATCGAGATCGCCGAACGCGATCGGGATCGCTGGGACGAGCTCCACCGGGAGCTGACGCGGTGAGCCTGTTCACGAAGCTGCGGGACCGATTGCCCTCTGGTCTGAAGGCCCTCCTGCAGGGCCAGGTCCGTTTCCCCGGGCGGTCCATGATCATGTTCGACTTCGATCGGGCCAGCGACAGCGAGATGGCTCGGGACGTCGGCGACGGCACCGGCGCCGACGTCCTCATGACGCCGGTCCGCTGGATCCAAAAATCCATGCGGGAGGCCCCGGTCCAGATCCTCGACGGTGCCGGCGAGCCCCTCGAGGGCAACGGCCTGGGCGCCCTCCTGGCCCGGCCGAATCCCGAGTATCCATGGGAGACGCTGCTCGACGGCGTGGCCCTGTCACTGAGCCTCGACGGAAACGCGTATTGGGTGGTCGCCCGCAACGACGTGGGCGACCCGGTGGAGCTCTGGTACGCCCCCCACAGCAACATGGAGCCCAGGTGGCCGGCCGATCGTAACGACGTCTTTATTTCGCATTACGAGTACAAGGTCGCCGGCCGGGTCCAGCGGCTCGAGCCGGAGGACGTCGTCCACTTCCGCGACGGCGTCGACCTCGACAACATCCGGCTGGGTATCTCCCCGCTGAAGGGGCTGCTGCGGGAGATCTGGACCGACAACGAGGCCGCGGTCTTCACCGCGTCGCTGCTGCGCAATGGGGGCGTGCCGGGCCTCGTGATCTCGCCGGCGGATTCTGACGTCGATATCGACCAGGACCAGGCGGACGCGATCAAGGCCAACATAGAAACCCAGTACACCCGGAACAACCGCGGCCGCGTAATGGTCATGACTGGCCCCACCAAGGTGGAGCAATTCGGATTTTCCCCGAAGGAGCTCGACCTCTCCCCGCTGCGGGACATCAGCGAGGAGCGCGTCACCGCGGCGCTCGGCGTGCAATCCGCCGTGGTCGGCTTCGGCTCCGGCCTGCAGCAGACAAAGGTCGGCGCCACCATGCGGGAGCTCCGACAGCTGTCCTGGTTCAACGGGGTTATCCCCATGCAGGCGACCATCGCCGGCGGGATCACGCGCAGCTTGGCCCCGGCCTTCGGCGCCGGCGCCGTCGCCTTCAACAACACCGGCGTGGAGGCCCTCCGAGAAAATGAGGACACAAAGGCCAAGCGCCTGGGCGAGCTCTACGCTGCTGGCGTGATCACCCGCGCCGAGGCCCGGGCCCCTGTCGGCTTCGAGTCCACCGACACGGACAACGTCTACCGGGTGAGCTTCACCGATCTGCTGCTCCCCCAGGGCGTCGAGGCCACCGGCCTTCTGCCGGCCGCGCCGGGGACCACCGACCCCAACACCAACGGCAAGGTGGCGCCCGAGCTCCTGGCGGTGCTCGACCACGCCCTCGAGGCCGGCCTAATCCCGGAATACCACGTCACCCCGCTGGGGATCGTGACCACAAAACAGCAGCAGGAGGACGAGCTCGTGGAAAATACACCCCGTCGGATCGTGATCGTCGGCGGCCCGCGCCGCGGAAAATCGACCGTTGCTCGGGCCTTCCGGGACGAGCACCAGATCCCCACACTCTGCACGGACCCGCTCAGGCTGGTGAAGGATCCCGAGTCCGGCGTCACTTACCTGCCCGAGGGCCTGGGCTGGTCGGAGGCTTCGAAGTTTGTCGCCGACCACTGGCTGCTGCAGCCGGGGCCCTGGGTGATCGAGGGGATCGCCACCGTCCGGGCGCTGCGGAAGTTTCTCCGGGAGCGCGGAGAGGGCGCGGCCGAGCTGCTCGAGGGCGTCGAGGTGATCGTCCTCACCGACGGCCACCCGGAGGCCGATATCAATCCGCGGCAGGAGGCGACGGCCAAGGCCGTGGCGACGATCTGGGATGAGATCTCGAGCTCCTTCCCCGATGCCGAGGTCCGGGGCCAAGCGGTCGAGCCGATCGAGGGTGACGAGCTCGCCCTCGAGGAGGCCCAGGCGACCGGGGCGGCAGCACAATGACGGCACGGATCGAACGCGTGCGAGGTCTCGCCGGCCTGGTGACCCTCACCGGGTTGGCTGCTGACAAGGAGGCCGCGGTGATCGCCGGCCTGGTGGTTATCCTGGGGCTTACTTTTCTCGCCCCCCGGCTCGAGCGCCGCCGGCAGATCTTCAAGACCAACGAGCAACCCAGAGAGGTGGACGCGTGACGCCCAAACAGGTGGAGCACAAGACCGTCGGCGCGACGATCAAGCAGGCCGGCGACGATGGATCCTTCGAAGCCGAAATAGCCACCCTGGGAGTGATCGACCACGACGGCGATATTGTCGAGCGGGGGGCCTTCAGCGGCCACCCGATCGCGGTCCTGCCGGCGCACGATTCGCAGCACGTCCCGCTGGGGAAGGCTCAGATTGTGGAGCGGGGCGACATCGCCGTGGCGACGGGCCAGTTTAACCTCGAGATCGAGGCGGCCCGCGACTGGCACAGCTCGCTAAAGTTCGACCTCGAGAAGGTCCAGCCCCCGGTGCAACAATGGTCCTGGGGCTTCCGGATCATGGGGCCCGACGGCTTCCGCGCCGACCAGGTCGACGGCCAGCCGGTCCGCCGGCTTATCAAGCTGGACGAGCGGGAGGTCTCCCCGGTGCTCCGCGGCGCGTCGCTCGGGACCCGGACGGTGCACGTCAAGCGGCGCAAAGCCGAGGGCATGAGCGACAACGATCTCCGGGAGCGGCTCGAGCATGAGCTCCTCGAGGTGGAGGGCGAGCTCGAGCACCTCTGGGTCGAGGCAGTCTTCGACGATGCCGTGGTCTACCACGCGCGGCGGGCCGACGAAGCCGGCCGCACCCTCGAGCGGAGCTGGGCCATGGACGGCGAGACCGTCACCTTCGGCGACGAAGCGACCGTGGTCGTGCGCGATGTTTCCTACGTGGCGGTCGGCAAGGACGACGCCGGCGGAGCTCCGGACGACCTGAAGCTGATCGACCAGGTCCTCCTGACCACCTACGACGTGGAGGCGACGATCGCCCGCGTCCTCGACGCCGTCGACGCCCGGGGCAAGCGCGGCCGCACCCTGGGGGCCGATTCGAAGGCGGCCGCCATGGCCATGGCGGGACAGTTTGCCGAGCTCGATCGGACCATGGGGCAGCTCCGCGGCATGGCGGACCAGCTGCTCCCCCAGGACCTGGCCGCCCGGGCCGCGGCCAAGTTTCTGGCGCTCACCTCGTTGCGGGAGCCGGTGCCGTCGGCATAGCATAGGCGCAACTTCTACTTTTTCCGCTGGCCGCTTCCGGCCGGCACTAGTAGCAGAAGGGCGCATCCGCTCCGACGCTGCACGAGCGTGGAGCGGCCATGCTGACCCTGAAGCAACTCCGAGAGAAGGTCCGAGCCCGGCGGGCCGAGCTCGCCAAGTTGTTCGCCGACAACACCGTCAAGACCGACGACGGCGAGACCTACGATTTCCAGAAGGCTGAGGCTGACTGGTTCCCCGACGACGTCGCGAAGCTCGAGGGCACGCAAAAGAGTATGCGCGTGATCGAGCTCGTCAACGAGCGCAACGACGAGCTGGCCGAGCTCCAAGACGACCTCACCAAGCAGGAGGGCGTCGAGGCGATCGCTGCGGATCTCAAGAAGCGCCAGGAGACCCCGGTCAACCGGCCGGGCTTCCCCGCCGACCCCCGCCAGCCCGAGGAGCGGAAGACGATCGGCGACCTGGTGATCGAGTCCGATATTTTCAAGGACTGGCAGAAGGGATCCCGGCGGGACGCCGAGATCAAGCTGGACATCGGCCTCCGGGAGCTCAAGGCCGACTTCCTGACCACCGCCGGCTGGCCTCCGGAGTCCATCCGCACCGGCGTTGTCGTCCCCGACGTCACGCGCCCGCTGCAGGTGATCGACATCATGCCGATGGGTAACACCGGCATGGCCTCGGTCCTCTACATGGAAGAGACCGTGCGGACCCACGCGGCGGCTGAGACCGCCGAGGCGGGGGCCTATCCGGAGTCCAGCTTCGAGCTCACCGAGCAGACAAGCCCGGTCCGGAAGGTCGCCGACAGCGTGCCGGTCTCCGACGAGCAGCTCGAGGACGTGGCCATGGTCGGCTCGTATCTCGAGGGCCGTCTCAACTTCGGCGTGCAGCAGCGCCTCGATCAGCAGATCATCAGTGGCAATGGGGCCGCGCCGAACCTCCGGGGGATCCTCAACGTCGCCGGTATCCAGACCAACGCCAACGGCGGCGAGCCGGTCCCGGATACCATTTTTATCTGCATGACGGACGTCATGGTGACCGGGCGAGCCAGCCCGACTCACGTCCTGATGCACCCGACGGACTGGCAGAATATCCGCCTGCTCCGGACCGCTGACGGGGTCTATATCTGGGGGAGCCCGAGCGATTCGGCGCCGCCTCGGATCTGGGGCCTGCCGGTGGTCTCCAACGACACGCTGACCCTCGGCACCTCGTTGATCGGCTCCTTTCTGCTGCCGTGGATCACGCTGTTCGAGCGGCGCGGCATCATCGTCGAGCGCGGCTTCGTCGGGACCAACTTCAGGGACGGTCTGCAGACGATCCGGGCCTCCGGCCGCTGGTCCGTCGTGGTCTATCGCCCGGCCGCCTTCTGCACGGCGACCGGCCTCTAGGGATCTGATCCCGGAAGGGCTCCGACCACCAACGATAGGAGAGCACGCATATGGGAATCATCGAAGGCGGCGCCGTTCTTCCGGGAGCGATACCGCGACACGTCAACCCGTTCGGCTTCACCCGCTACGTCAACGGCGGCACGATCCAGGCGGCCGTTGACAAATCGAACCCCGGCGATGTGATCTATATCGCGCCGGCGACGTACGCCGAAAACGTCGTGATCACGACGGCCGGTCTCACCCTGGTGGGCCTCGGCGCCAGAGGCGAGGCGTGGATCAATCCGGCCGCCGGCGTCGGTCTCCACATCAACGCTGTGAACGACGTCGTGGTCATCAATCTCGGCATCGCCGGCGCGGCCGCCGCGGCCGCGGCGCTGCAGCTGACGGCGAGCGAGGAGTCCCGCTTCCACGCCTGCAAGATCGAGGGCGGCTCCGATGTTCTGGCGCTGCTCGAGGGAACGGCCGGCGGTCAGTGCGGCAACCTCATGTTTTTTGATTGTGAGTTTGCCTGGGGGCTGGTCGGCATGGAGTTCGACGACTCGCTGTTCGGCTTCCCGACGCAAATCCTGCTCCGGGGCTGCTGGTTCCACGAGGTCACGACCGCGCACCTGCGGCAAAATCCGGTCGCCGGCAGCGTCAACGCTGCGGCGTTACCTTCATCACGATTGGCTTTCTGGTCTCGAAGGTCATGGTGTCGCTTTCTGTCCTTCCATCATATCGGTTTCTTCCGCCCGAATCCACAAGGATACCAATGGATCTAGGTTAATTGTTGGGGTGTTGATGGTTGCACAGGGCG
>LAZR01000829.1_pt1 | contig 21269 bp, 21 predicted proteins | sample 329461 | NCBI WGS metagenome assembly LAZR01 (sample SAMN03002196, study PRJNA259156) | marine sediment metagenome | biome: sea floor; feature: Hydrothermal impacted sediments; material: marine sediment; isolation source: Loki non-amplified sample from Loki's castle hydrothermal vent sediment ...
CCTCTATAATAGACACAAGCTCTTTTCTTGAAACAACGTCATGAAAACTACTTGGATCTTCTCTAAGTTGTTGCTTGACTTCTACCGGAACTATTTCATCACTTGCTTTCAACAATCTTTCAGCTAATTTATTTCTAACCTTCTTTTGCTTAGTAGCGCCAAGAGTAACAATATCTAAGAGTTTCTCAGCTTTAGTCAGCTCTACTTCTTTAGGTCCAACCTCAGCAGGAGCCGGTTTAACACCTTCTAAGGGGATTCGTTCTTTTACTTTAACGCCATCCTTCAGTCCTTTTATTTCTAAACCTATTGGATCACCACCACCTTTAGGCGTTACTAATTCAAAGAAGTCTTTAGGTTTTTGTATCGCTATTCCAAGATTCTCAGCTGCCTTTGTAGCCTCCAGTACGTAAGTATCAAATCCTTCGATACCCTTTCCGGTAGAAGGAGTTTGCGAAGGTAATTTTATAAGGTCAACAGGAGTCTTAGCAAAACCCACAAGCCTTTGTTCACCTACGGAAATGCCTGGCTGTATAGGTTTTAACGCAGTAGTAAAGCTGGGCTTGAAAAGTTTCTGCTCTCCTCCAGCTATATCTAAAGCTCGTTGCTGGTAACTATTAACAACACTTTCAGAAGCGGTAGTCACGTCTATTGTTTCATCTAAAAACGCTTTTATTTCTGGAACAGGATCATCTGCTTTTTTAAAAAGATTCCTTACCCATTTAATAAAATTTCTCTTTTCTTCAATAGTAGCCCCTTCTTTTAACGCGATATTTAATTCTCTTACGCCCTCTGCTGCATCGTCTAATGCAACCCTTCCAGCTTTTACTTCTTGAGGCGTAGCCTTGAAAGCTCCATCTGATAAAATACTCTGCACACCTCTTTTAGTACCTTCAGGAGAAACTTTTACTCCCTTAACTCTAAGAAATTTTTTCGCAGTCTTGCCGGCAAATCCCAAGACCTTACCAATTAAAGGTAATACTATAGGAGCAGCCGTACTTAAGGCTGCTATAAACGCTACATCTTTGTTTATCTCTCCTTCTTGACCTGCCGCAATAGTACCTCCTGCTATTCCTTCGGTTGCTCCTACTCTTAACATTCTGAGCAATTTTTGGACAGTAGCAGGGATTTTTCCAGCTTTCTGTGCTTGATTTACCGCAGCTCCTAACTGAGATAGAGGTAAAAAGAATTGAGTAATATTTCCCATCAACATACCGGTGGCCTGATCTTCATTAGTAGGTTCAGTAATTTTCTTTAAAATTTCCGGTCTTTCTACCGTAGGCACTTGCCCCCCAAGAGCTTCTATAACAGGAGCGGTTACTTTAGCTAATCCTCTCTGTCCTATTTCGCTTAAACCCGCAAGAGTAGCGGGAAAAGATTTAGCAAAGCCTACTCTTAAATCCCTTCTCCTAGTTTCGGAACCAGGCGGTTCTTTTACTGCTTCAGGAGCTTTTTCAACAAATGCTTTTAAAGGATCAACTACTCTACGTTGAGCTTGTTTTTTAAAGGTACTCACCACGGGAGCAGTTCCTCTTTGCAATATCTCCCTTTCTTTCTGAGCCTGCTTAGATCTTTCGGCTAAACTAGTTATACTTGAAATAATCTTAGGCTTTTTGGGAAGTGGTTCAGGCACTCTTGTAGGTTGAATAGAGATTTTAGGCGCCTCCCTAACAGGAGCGGCCTTGACCGGCGCTTTAGGGGTTCTTACTGCGGTAGGTCGTACAGCCAGCTGCTTCTTTTGTTCGTCTTTTTTCTTCTGCACTTCGGCACGGGTAGTACCAAGCTGAGAAAGTAAGCCATCTATTAATGCCATATATTATATTATTATATTTGACCTGTCTGTTCAGCTATCAAACCTATAGGAGGGAAAAGAGTCGGGTCACTTTTAGACGAACTTATAATATCATCCTCTAGCGAAGTCGTTGCAGTTTCCTCACCGCCACCACCTCCTCCACCACCACCGGCGCCACCTCCTCCACCAATAGCGCTAATACCTCCAGTAATGAAGTCTCTAACCTGTGGATTATTACCAACAGCCCTAATCAGATCTAACTGTATTTCTGCCAATGTTTTACCGGCAGCAAAATCAGCCATAGCCTTATCCATCACCTCTTGGAAATTACCTGTAGGAACAACTCCAGCTTCTATAATAAAGTTCTGCATATCACTCAATAATGTTTGCAATCCTTCTTCTTTAACGGCTTTATCCTCTCTAGTTTCTCCTCTTATCTGTGCTTGCTCAGCTCTTATTTCAGCATTTATATCTCTACCTTCAGCTCTAAACTCGGAAGCTATCTGTCTATTCTCAGCAGTCTCGGTAACAGTTTCTTGTAGATTAAATTCAAGCGCTCTTCTGGCTAAATCAATCTCTTGCTCATCCAACTGTCCCGACTGTTCAAACCCAAATATCAAAGCGTCTATATTATCTTGACCGGACTGCACCATGGTATCAAATTCTTTATCAGATAATCCAAGCTGAATATCAAGACCGGCCCTTAGCCTTGTGTGAGATCTCACTAATTTATCCATTTGATCTACTAAGGCTCCTCTCTCTTTAGCTTCAACCCTTCTAAATTGAGCCTGAGTTAATCCAACATCTTTGGTCCGACTTACTATATCTCCTCGAAGATCAGTTAATAATCCTTCTGTGTCAAGTATCTGCTCTTCTACAGCTTGTATCGAAGGAGCAAAAAATCTACTAATACGACTATCTTCACCAAATAATTGATCAAATGCTGAAGTCCTTAAGTCTCCCATTCCTCGTATAGCTTCTGTAATCTCACTCACATCTCCTTCTCGGCCTGCAAATATGTCTTGTATCTTTTGTTCAGCCGTAGCAAAAGGATCAGCTGCTTCTCCAGGAGCCGCTACGTCCGCACCTCTTATTCCACCTACATCTGTAACACCAGGAATTCCAGCTTCTGCTTCTGCCGTAGCTGCCACTCCACCCGCTGTTGGAGTGGTAGGCAAGCCTCCCGCGCCTGCTGCTAATTCTGTGATCCTGCTACGAGCTGCTTCCTCAGACTCAGGAGTCACCTGTAATGGTGGCGCGGGCGCCCTGTCAGGTTCACCAGGAGGTCTCGCAGCTCTGGGAGCTGTGGGTTTAGGAATAGACGTGACAGTGACTCCAGGCGCTATACCTGGATCATCTGCACTTGTTTGAACAGTGCTACCTTGAGCGGCTCTATTTCTAAATTGTTGTATTCTATCTTGAACTGCCATATTTATTTTAAGTTAAATTTTATTAACTGAGTCCGGTAGGGTAATTATTAGGATTAACAGGTAGTAGATCTCTTGGTAATGTATGTACATAAGGAGAATCATACATCTCTTCTATATCTTTTCTTAACGATTTCAAAGCACGTTTCGCCCTGTCTTCATAATAACTTGCTTTACCTCCGGCTATACTCATGTCCTCTCTCTTCTCCCACAATCTTTGGAGCGTGAATCTGGCTACTATCTCCGTTGCGTCTTCAGGTATTGGTGGAACTGTTCCTAATTTGTAGTTCCCTCCAGAAATAGTAGTCCCCTCGTAATTCCTATCTATAGTAATAGAGGTCGCAGTCGCGAATGACGTGATCTTATACCAGAACCCATCAGTGTCGAATCGTATATATCTACCTACGTCAGTGGCGGCAAACGCTGTTCCAACCCCAGTCACAACGGCTGCACCATTGACAATAGAAACAGTTCCAGCAATTTTGTCAGTAAAGTCATTAGAGCTTACATCTCTAAAATAACTATAATATTTAACTTTAATACTATTACCAGCAGAAGAAAGAATCGGATAAAAACTAATCTTATATCCACTACTGGTCCCTATCGGTCTAATGAAAAAGAAACTAGGATAATCAGAAGCAGCCGTACTTCCATCACCGGTCACTAGATCATCCCACTGATCTCTACTCGCAATAGGCTGTATAGGATAATCAACACTCCCTACAGTGATTATACAGCTTATAGCCTGTCTATAATTCATAGGAAGCTCGTACGTGCCTGTAGAAGCGATTGTCGTTAATGTAGTAGTATTTATCTCATAATTAATTTTAAGCTGTCTCTTGACATCTTTTATAAGAATATTTATATAGCTCTGTATAGCTGTTTGAGTTTTCGCACTAGAATCATTAGACGTATCTTGTACGTATTTCTGTATTTCTGCTACTGTTCTCATATATATTAATTATGTTATTAAGCAAACTCAGGTAAAACACCTATAATTTCCAGATCATTATTATATGTATCAGTCCCCGCTGCTCCATTTCTAGTAATCTCGAATCCTATTATGTCATGATATTGCGTATTTAGCAAGTTATTCCATGCAATTCTAGGGATTTCAATAGTCTGGATAGCGTCAGCGGTCCCTACGGTAGCGTAAGAAGCTTCAGCTAAAGTGTCAGTTATCGTAGCTACTCCAATCCTAGCTCTACGCGTAGCAAAGGCTAGTCTTATATTTAAACTTGAAGCGCTTCTATCTATATAAATTAATTTTAATCCTATTAAAGAAGTTCTCCACGTAGGTATCCATATATTAAAAGTACTCACGGCAGAAGCTCCGTCAGCAAAAACTACAGCTCCAAGTTCCAAGACTTGAGCCAAGGATACATTTGCGTCAGTTACATCAAATTCTGAAGCAGGAATATATCTATGTTGATATAGTTTTTCTATGTTTCTAGCTCGAATCTTGTTTCCGTCAGTCCCACCACCTCCATGTCTGTGATTAAGGCTTAACGCATTTCTTTCAATTGGATCCGCTCCTCCTAGTTGTGCTTTTTCTTCTGCCATAATTAGTAAATATGTATTCTGGTTAAGCCTATGGTTTCTTCAGCTCCAGCTCCACTGGCTGTTAAATCAAAACGCATCTGCATTTTAAATGCTTTTTCATATACTCCGTAAAGAATCTCGTTCATATTATCATTTGCTGCCGGATCATTATCTATAATCCCCAACGTAGTCCAGTTACTAGTATCATCAAGATAATCAATATCTGAATCTAGTCTGTATTTAACCGTCACTTTATTGATAGCATCGTCTACATTCATGGCTTCTGCAAATTCTAACTTGACACCTTTGACTAATCGCGGATCTTCTCTATGACTAATCTCAAATGGTGAAGTTACAGCATAGGCACTGTTGGCATAACCCTCATCTATAGTGACTTGATCTACATTGTAGGTGCTGTTTTCAGCATCATAATAAGAGAATAAAATCTTAGTAGCAGGATCTAAAGGTTTCCAAAAAGAATCAGTTCCAAAGTCAGAAGGGAATACGAATAATCCTCCCATCTTCAATAAGTCACTCTGTCCATACTCACCGGTTCTAGGTTCGTAAGCGTGAGAAACTGCAAGAGGAAATTCTACACTATTTCTCCCAAACTCCCATACTCCCCCCTTAGTCTTCACAGAGCCAGCTGAATCCTGTGGCGGCTCTAAAGCAAACAAAACATTTTCCCTATATAAAACAGAAGTGCTTACAGTGGAGGGAAGATTATCAGAAGTATTATGAACTCCTGGAATTCTTTTCTGTATTTCAAAATCAGATCCATTATAAGCAAAAATACGTCCTTTACTTACTCCTATTAATCTGTTGTTATAATTAGTCAGTCCGTACAATGGTCCGTCGGTTGTTACTATGGCTGAAGGGAACTCAGAAACTCCGTCCCAAAAGGCTACAAACCCCTCATTCCCTGTCACGTTAGCCAAAACTCTATGCTTCTTGGCTATAGATATAACTATGAAATCATTCCACACAGTCATATCCACAACCATGCTATCAGCAGATAATGTCAAAGCCGTAGCATCATAATTGACTTCATCAGCTTCCAATTTAGAAATATATCTATTCACTCCTATATACAAACTGGAAGCGAATACGACCATTGGGTTTTGCCCTGTAGTAAGAAATGGCAATCCTTTATAAGCGTCAGTCCAATTTCCTCCTACCGTTGGATCTCCATTCAATCTCCCTAAGCTTGCTCCATTTACATAATACATAGACGTAGCGAAAGATTTTATAGTATCACCTAAAATCGCTCCAGCTGTGTGATCTCTTTTCCATGTATCATCGGCTGGGTCTAATCTGTATATACCAGTATTTGAACCTACACCATGTAAATTGATCTGCCCAATAGCATTATCATAAACATATAGTTCAAAATCTTTTATATACTCACTATTCGTAGTAAGAACAGTATCCACCCCTCCTTGCTCTGTTTTATAAGCCGCCCTTAAAACTCCAGGATTTCTATGTATATCAGAACCATACATCATCTGAAATCCCCGATTTTTAGTAATATCAGACTGAGTCCCTTGCGAAAAATCATCAATTGTCACTATTGGAGTTGGCATATTAATCGCTATATAAATAAATATATCTAGTGGCTCCAGCGAGACCACTCTTAACCCTTACTCTCTGAGTCTGTGTACTCCCTCCGGCGGTAGAATCCTCAATGTCTCCTATAAAGGAGAAAGCGTGTCTTGGAACATTGGCAGCACTTACGTCAATCACGATTGCGCTAATTTCCAACGTAGATCCTGCGTAGTCAATATCAATATGAACTGCATTACCATAACTGTTTTGATCTATCGTAAACGCACCACTTGAGGCAGCTGTTGGTCCGTCTTGCTGAAGAGATAAACATGGTTTAACAGCACTCGCGTGATCATTCTCTATAAAGACAAGAGGTGAATTAGTTTGAGCTACTCCAGAGTGAACATATAAAGCGTACTTACCAGCAGCAAGATCTGTATTTTGCGCTATGTTTACATTATGTCCTGTACCTGTATTTTGGAACACAGCATTTGCGGCTACACTTGAAGAGTTCAATTGTTCTACTAATAATAAAGCAGACGTAGCTTGAGTTTGATTACCAGATGTCAGTATATGTATTCCAAATTTAGCAGACGCGAGTACTCCCTGCGTAAGTTCTAATCCTGTTCCTGATCCATCATTCTTCAAATTTAATAAATCTGCCGTAGAAGAAGCATTATCTAATTCAAAACGTACCAATGGACCATTAACCTGTGCGATAGCAGAATAAAAATGACTACCATAAGCACCTGCCTCGATAACTCCACCCTGCTTAACAAGAAGAGTAGTCCCAATACCAGCGTTTTCAATCGAACAAACCTTGGTTCTACTAAGCGCGTTAGTCATATTAAAGAACACAAGAGCGTTTCCAGGGCTACTTTGATTAGTTGTTGAAATTACTTCAAGAGCACCTGCAGGATTAACTAAATCTCCAGTTTGTGTAATTTTTAACGCTGAATCAGTACCAGCATTAGTAATCGTCATTGTCTGAGGATTGTTTGTAACATCATTATTAATTATTTCCAAAGCAACATTATTACTCGTGTCTGGAATAGTTATTGTTACCGCCCCAGAATCAGCCGTAATAGCTCTACCGGCTCCAACTCCACCTTGATCATAAGCTTGGTCTAAAGTGTTACCGCCACCAGGTACAGCTTGAAAAGTAGGTTCAGTTCCAACACCATTAGAAGTTAAAACTTGACCAGATGTGCCTACAGGAACGGTGGTGGGGGCGCCAGCAGCGTCCCATGTGATAAGTTCACCATCAGTCCCATTTGCTAACATAGGTACCGTCACGGCCCCTGCCGCAATTGTGGTGGCGATACTGACTGTTCCCGAACCTGTAACATTTCCTGTTAAAGTAATTGTCTGATTAACTAAAGCAGCGTTAATAGCGTTTAAAAGAGAAACTTCTCCAAAATTAGTTTCAAATGTATTCCATTCAGCAGAAGTATCTGAAAGAATTAATTCAGTTGCATAAGTAGAACCACTTTTATTGCCATCACTAAATACTAAATCAGTTAAAGCTAACAAATGTACATCTCCCGCAGTAGTGTTTTGCAATATAATATCTGCACTAATAGCTGTAATCTTATCTCCGCTGGTCATTTGTATATCAGTTCCTCCTGTAATATTTCCTAAGACTAAAGTTTGTGCAAGCGTTTCTCCACCTCCTCCTGCAGCAGCTTGATTGATAGCATTCAATAAAGACACTTCTCCAAAATTAGTTTCAAACGTGTCCCATTCTCCAAAATTATCTGAAAGAATTAACTCGGTTCCATAAGTTGACCCAGCCTGATTCCCATCTGAAACAACTAAATCAGTCAATGGAGTCAAATGTATATCTCCACTTGTAGTGGTTGCAAATATTATATCCTCACTATCTCTAGTAATTCCGGTATTAGCCAGTGATAGTGGAATGAACTTATCAGTTACATCATCTAATACTGGTAAAGATTCTCCGCTTTTCCAAGAACTCGCAGTGTCCAATCTGAACACATAAGTATCTGTAGGCGTACCAGTATGATTTTGTAAATCAATAGCCGTTGCGTTTCCAATAGTTCCAGAAGTCTCTAAAACTTGTAATCTTATACAATTAGTATTCGCAGCCGTACCTCCTCCTGTAACCGAAGTTCTAATTACGTGTCCAACAAGCGTAGACACGCTTCCTGCCCCAGAATAAGTAGTATCAAATTGTCCAGCAAAAATCGCTCCAGTTCCAGCACCATTTACATCTATAACCAAACCAAAAGAAGACGTCGCAGAATCTGAATCCATATCTATTTGTAACCCAAATCCTTCTGCGTTTTTATCTATTAAAACTCCAATCAAACTTCCAGCATCAGTTACAACTAATGGAGTTGGACTATTCGTAATATCATTTCCTATAATTGTTAATCCAGAATTATTGCTAGCATCAGGAACAGTGATGCTCACTGCCCCAGAATCGGCTACAATAGCTCTACCTAATCCAGCTCCACCTTCATCGTATGCTTGATCCAGGGTATTACCTCCTCCTCCAAATGCTTGATTAAGAGCATTCAGTAAAGAAACTTCTCCAAAATTAGTTTCAAATAAATCCCATTCAGCACTAGCGTCCGATAGTATTAACGGAGTTGCATACCCAGAACCAGCTTGAAATTGATCTGAAAATCCTAAGTCTCCAGTAGAGGCCATCGTTCCGGTATCCCCTAAAATTATTATACTCTCCTGTATCAATAAGCCTGTCACCCCATCAAATCTCGCGATAGCGTTGTCTGTAGCTCCAGCAGGGCCTACTACGTCTCCACTGCCTACGCCTGTAACTTCAATTAAAACACGTCCTGTTACTGGGTTTATTTGAACGGGTAGCGGCGTAGTTCCGTCTGCGGAACTTACCCCCAGCATAGCCGTTACACGATTATCGTCTCTAACTGCATCCATAATATATTATTTAAATTATTTTATACTTCTGTCAGCCATCTTCCATTTGCCACGTTTATATGTATCGGCATAGGCTCTCCATTGTCTATTCTCTGAGCACATGCAATCGTTACACGATTATTGTCCCTAGGAACCTCTGTACCAATTGTCACAACAGGACTTGTATCCTTCCCATCTACTCTTAGCTTTCCTGTTACAGGGTTAATTTCAGCTTCTAAAGGAGTTACTCCATCAGTACTACTAACTCCTAACACGGTCTCTACACGATTTTGATCTCTATTTGCTTCAGCCATTTTTATTATTTAAGTATTTCTTTGCTTCAAGTAAACTTACCCATTGATCTTTTATTTTCACTTTCTCTTTCTCTACCCATTTCATCCCAGCTCCTAAAGCTGCGTATCCTCCGTTCAGAACTTTATCTTTCTCGTCTAGTATATCTCTATCTTCTTGTAGTTTTTGCAATACATTCTCCCTATAGTCTTCTACTCCAACCAAAATTTCTGTCACCTTTTCTAGTGATTCAGAAGCTATCTTTGTCTCTTTCGTGGTTTTAATTCTATCTTTACTCGTGCTCTTTACATTCTCTTTAGCAGTACGTAAATAATTTTCAGCTTTTACCATATTATTTTCAATCTCTACTTTATTTGACTCCAGCGCAATAATATCTGCTTGTATACATATCCTCTTCTTATCTATTTCCTTTCCCTCATCTTTTAGCGCTCTCGCTATATTATTTATCTCTTTTATTTTTCCCATACTTCTTTCAATCTCTTTTTCAGCAACTTTTCTAGCTTCCTTAACCTTTGTCGTAATTCTTTCTAATTCTTCCTGTATAAATATATTTACACTTTTTCTTCCCTCATCTTTAATATTTCTTATTTTATTTATTCCTTTCTGTAATTTATCTTTATATTCCTGAAGCTCACGGATTTGTAATTCCTCTTGCTTAATCTGTTTATGCAATTTTACTAAATAATCTTCATCCATTTATTTAATTTTATTTGCTAATTTATCCAACACTTTTGTAAGTTTAATTTTGGCTTTAGTTTCCTCTTTCTGAGCTTCGTATGTATGCCGTAAATGATTATTCATAGTAGTATTATTCATCTTTTCTTTTTTCCACATATAGAAAATTAAAGCTATAGCGACTCCTACGCTTCCTCCTTCAACTAATATTTTTATCCATTCAGACATGTTTATATTATTATTATCCGCCCACTTGAACTATAGACAAAGTTATATCATCAATTATAACATTATTAGTATTTGTTTCATTCCATATCCAAACCTCAACCGTATCATTTACCGCTAAATCTACTATTCCATTCATAATTATTGACGCTGTATCACCACCTCCTCCAGATAAACTTCTATGAGCATGAACATTTTGCTTTTCAGTAGCTCCGTTATTAAGAACCACACTAGTACCTATCTGATAAGATGTTCCTCCCGTACTTGTTACAGATAGACTAACTGTAATAAGATATTTACCAGCTTTAGTGATTGTAATATGATCATTCGTATGGTCTGGAGTAGTGTTATTAGATTGACCATTTACCGTGAAACTTGTTATTTGGGCCGCATTAACATATCCTATTCCAGAAATTGTAATTGTATCAGCAGCATTATAAGTATAAATTTCTCCAAATACTAATCCTATTCCATTACCTACAAACGTAACATCTTTAAGCATTCTTATTTCCTCATTCTGTATTCCACCTGAACTATCCGCTTCTGCATATATTTTCATAAATGACTGACCATCTATTTTAAAGGTATACGACTCCTGAGTCCCCGCCGCAGGCGTTGCCGAAACGCTCATATCCATCGCAGTAACAAGACCCGCATCCTCCTTAAATTCGTAAGTATCTGCCACAATACCTCCGTCAGCATAAAGCATTCCATCTACTTCCAATTCCCCTGTTATCATTAAATCATCCTCAGAGTTTAACCCGTGAGTGGTTACGCCAGCATCCCCTATACGGAGAAAAGCTCCTACTCCATACAGGGTAGGAACACTATCTACAATGGCAACCCTTAGATAATCACTTACGTTACCTATGTATAGTTCAGCAAACGGGCTAGCCGCTGAACCTATATCGTATGTTGCTGCACCAACTATATCCCCACCAGCAGTTATCCCCCCATCAGCATAAAACATTCCATTCACTTCTAGTTCTCCCGTCACTAATAGATCATCTTCTGAGTTTAAAGAGTGCGAAGTAGTGGCCGCATCACCTATCCTCACCGGTAATATCGCAGTTGAACCGAATATAGAGTCAACATGTAAAATATCATTTGCTCCCACGTCGATATTGCCAGTCATGATATTGCCTCCGTCTAATCGTAAATATAAAAGATCCGCTTCTGCTTCTGTTAAATTTGCACCACCTCCGCCTGCAATGACCGGACTTAATTGTAAAGGCATAAATCTATATAGTTAAAAATCTAAAATTCAAAACTCCGTCAGCACTATCTCTTACGATATAGATTTCATCCATATCCGCTACTCCAAAAGCTTCGGCTGATCCAGCTTGTATAGTATAATACTGAGTCATTGCTACAACTTCCCCAACCCTCATAGCTGTAGAAGGAGCAAAAACCACCTCTGCTGCATTTTTAGGAATAGCAATAGTAATAACGCTATTACTGTAAACCAAAGGAGAAGTCTGAGGCGTAGGATCCGTAATGTCAGCTGTTAAAAAAGCATTAGCCGTAGGAATAGGAACACGATTATTCTCCCTTTCAAATCTTTCAAATTCTTTATCTGCCATATATTATAATTATTTAATTAATCCTAAATTAATTCTAAGCTGTTTATATTCAGCTCTCTCATCCTTATTAACTTTAGGCCATCGAGCTTTAAGTTCCTCGTATCGAGCCTGGTCTGGAGTAACGTCTTTAGGGTCACGAGTATCAACTTTTTTCTCTTCTTTTTTTTCAACACCTTTTACCACTACTGTTCCTACAGGAGTTTCTGTAATAGCTGCCTTAGGTTTACCTTCTTCTAAATCTTTTTTCTTAGGAGCATTTTTAGATTCTTCAATTATTTCATCTAAATCTAATTCAGACTCTTTTATATTAAGCATTTGTTTAGCAATATAATTACGTTCTCCCATATTTACAGATAATCCACCCTTCCTTTTACCATCTTCAAAAACATCTGCAAACTTTCCTTTATGAATAAGAATCTTATTCGCTAAATGTTTAGCTCCGTGCACAGCTAAAAATGCTGGCATACTTACCGTTTTAAACGCAGAGATTTTGTACCACTGCTTATCATGCTGAAACTCGAAGTCTTCAGGCAATGGATTCGTCAGCGTCATTAATTTAAATTCTTTGGACATAGATTGTGGGGTTAATAATTAATCTATTTGCCTACCCCTTATAAGCTAAGGGGCAGAACAAACGGATTAAGTCAAGTATCCACTATCATAAACCATTGGGTAGTTCAGCTCTACAGTACAGAGACTTGAACTGTCAGCAGATCGTGAGATCATGCCAGCAACCCAATCTCCCGCTGTAGCAGCATCGTCAATACGACCCGCTGTGCCATCAATGTAGCACGCTTTGTCAGCTGCGATAGTATCGCAACCGGTATTCTCGTTTTTACCATAAATTTGGTACCAACCGTAACTGCTAGCAACAATCGCTGCCATAGCTACGGCTACTCTTCCTACCGCGTCAGCGACAATAAGAGTGGTGACATGATCTTCATCATACGTCACAACTGAACCAAGTACGGTAGAAATCACACCTTGCAGATAGATAAACTCCTCACCAGCCGGCCCATAGGCTCTTGTGCCTAATGGGTGACGAAGAGAAGAGTGTACTGCATCTGTGTCTTCAAAGAATGAACCAGTTGGGCCTGTCAATTCTTTTGCCATAAATCTTTGTTCTTAAGAAATAATAAATCGAGTCTACACTGTTGATAATACAGGTGGTGTAGCGAATGTTCCATAACTGCTTAATTCAACATCAAGCCAGTCTGTCCCATCCCAAATGAACTCTGCGTATTCTCCCGCAGCAGTGAATGTCAAAGTGTTGACAGCTCCTCTACCAGCGAAAGTTACTACACCAGTTCCACCAGATGTACTAACAAAAATGATTTTCTTTTTCTGTCCAATTATTGTACCAGCTGCCATTGTGAACGCGTCTCCTCCACCATCTGCTCCAATAGTTGTCACAAGTGTCGCAACACTAATTGCTCCACCAGCACCTTCAGCGATAATTTCAGTTGCCGCTGTGTACTCAAACGGAACACTCACGTTTGCAGTTGCGGACTCAATTCCAGCAGCGGCTGGGATTACTACCGCACCTGAACCATTAGGAGAGATTTCAATATCTCCATTAGCTCCATCCGTAATTGTAATACTACCAGTTGTAGCATTCCCTGTTTGAAGAACTAAATCAAAATCTCCATTAGAGACAAATTTACCACTACCCACACCATCACCAGCAACGATATAACCAAAACTTCCGTCATGTCTAATGGAAGCAGCTAAAGAAGTTGAACCTGTACCGTCCGCAATTCTGAATCCAATAAGACCGAATTCAGCTCCCGCACTTGGATCTAAAATTAAACCAGCAAGTTCAGCATAAATACTAACAGCGCCTCCATCATCATTACCCTTAAAACTAATAAGACCAATTTCATCACTAATCGCGGGTGAAGCACTATCATGAACAAGATTAAGAGTCGCTCCGGTAGCTCCTGCGTCAATTGATGTAACAGTAACTGGACTCACAAGAGCGAATCCCGTAGAAGTTACTGCAAACTGTTGAGTAAGAACACCAGCAGTCATTACATAGAAATTAATGGCCGCATCCTCTGTACTCGCAGATACATCATTAGCAACTACATCAATTCTAGCAAGCTCAACCTTGGTCCCAGCGTCGTCATTCCCATAAAACTGTTGCCGTGAAACCACGTCAGCATTCGCAGGGCTTGGGCTATTATGATACATATCAAAACTTGGACCAACAGCTCCAGGATCAGCGGTTTGAAGTTCTAAAAGATCTCCAGTTAATTTAGTTTTGATAATCTGCTCCGCTCCATACATTAATGCTGGTGAATAATTTCTTGCTTGTAAAGCCATAAAAAAATAAGGTTAAATATTAAACACCAGTAATTCCCTGCATAACAGATGATCTATTTGGGTTCCTATTGACCAGTTCTCCATAAAGAATAAACTGACCAATCACCGCATCCTGATTAATTGGATCTTTCAAACCTGTCCAACTAATAGGTTTTGGACCTTCTTCAGCATAATATCCCTCAATCATGCTTGAACCGCTTTGCATCTTATTATCTGGATGTGGAAGGTTATACCATCCAAGATAATTCTCATTCAAGAAATACATATAACCAGCAGTACATTTTTCGTCTTTCACCATAGGAACACCTCTATACCATAGAGCATCAAATCCAATTTCGCCTTTCAAAGCTCCTCGGTTTTGCGCTGTACCTGTTTTGGTAACTTGTGCAAATCCTCCGGCATCATAACCGGCACGTACTGTAGGTTGTAGTAACTGCTCGTAAAACGACCACACAGCTTCTGTCGTAACAATGATAGTAGGTTTATCGCTTCCAACTGTAGCGGCATCAAAAGATGTAGCCATAGCTGCAAGGGTCAAATTACCTATACCAGTAGTCACGCTAGACTGCAGCGTAGTGTAAGTAACCGATCTATTAAGTCCTCCGTAAGTTGCAGCTACAGAACCATCATCAACGGCAGCTGCTAAACCTGTGAAGTCCTTAGAACCATTTCCGGTACCATCAGAATAGAAAGTTGTACCAATTCCATCAATCATATCATCTTTAGCAGATTCCATTTCAAGTCCTAGAAGATCTAAGACTTTTGCTGCTGTATTGTTTACAGCTCTTTCCATATTAGAAAGTACTACAGACTGATAGAAACCTTTTACGTTGAATTGCATTTGAACACGGTTATTAGTACGAGTTGTACTAAATGTGTCAAATCCATCAAAAGATCCTCCAGCTGTACTCTTAGATACTTTAACATTGAATTTCATCAACTCACCAACCCAAGGTTTTGGATTACCAAGAAGTCTCATTGTTAAAACATTCGAGTTCAAAATAGAATCTACAACCGTAGGCACTATTTCATCTTGTGTTGTGGTTTTCACCACTTCGTCAAATGTCATAATTCAGATTTTAAATTATAAATCGAGTTTACTATTCTTAGCTACAATAGCTTTTGCTCTCGCCACCGCTTCACCGATACTCTTAGCCGGTGTTCTGGCCTTTCCAGGATTTGTGACAGCTCCTTCAGCAGCTTTTGAACTAGGTTTAGTATCGACCGTTTCCTTAGTCGTCCCTCTGTCTTTTAGAATCTGATAGGCTGTTTCAGCCGGTAAAAACGCTTTCGCACCATCTCCCAGGTCAGTGGCATATTTCTTAGCAATTACTATGACTTCTGCCTCATCTTCGGAGGATAAGTTCTCTTTTGAGGAAAGTGTGTCCATCTCCGTATCAAGAAGTTCTTGCGGGTCCGGTAAACCTTCTTCAGCTTTCGCACTAGGTTTGAAATCTTCATTCTTTTGCAGAGCTATCATTTCTTTCATCAACTCTCCCATTTCGGTGTTCTGCGCACTCAAAGTTTCAACCTTTGTGTTAAGCGTAGCGTTTTTCCTAGTCATTCTCTGGAAAGCGGGATGCTTATGGAACGGTTCGGGTTTTGAGGGTTCTTTTTCTCCAGGCTTTTCCTCTTCGCCTTTCGGTTTCTCCTCCTGGATTTTAGCGTCTTCTTTGACGGGAGGGGGAGTAACCTCGACAGACTTTTCAGGGGGCTGAGTCCCTTCGGTGTTCTGAACCGCAGCTGCTTTAGTGGCAGCCTCACCAGCATTTTCTTCTGGCATTATATAAATGTTATGGGTTGGCTTATCTAGGCTTCTTCATTTTCTTTTCACTCTTAATGGTCTTTTCACTTAATAAAACTTTTTTAGCTCTCGCCTTTACTATCCTTATTCTATCTTTAGGCATAATATTATTATTAATTTATTAAATTATACATTAGCAACCGACGCCGGTGGTGCAACTCCTGGTATTGGTAATTGACCAGGCAATTCAGCTTCAGCAGCTCCAGCCTCTTTACGTTCAGCAGTTTTCGTTTTCACAATTTCAAGTTCAGCTTCTAAATGATCAGCAGCTTTCTCTCTAATCTTTATATCCAATTCTTTAAATCTAGGCGTATTAAATAAATCTTGATGTACCGCTATATGCTGTGGATTAGCACCTTCAAATGGTGGAACATTAGCTCCTTTTATCAAGGACCGGTTCTCAATCTCAGCTTGCGCAATAGCCTTTTTCGTATCTTCAGCTTCTGCGTTTTCATCCTGTTCCTTAACCTCAGCCATTGCATCAGCAAATAACGCTTGTGGATTAGTCGTCCACTTAACCAATCTTTCAGCAGTTCTAAATGGTGTAGGATCTCCAAGTCTTTCAAATAACGTAATTGGATCAATAGCTTTCTGTTGCCACAGAACTATGGCCTCCTGTGAGAGAGCCACCTTATCTTTTGTAAGACTACTTCCCTGTCTAACATCTACAGCTGTACCATCTCTTACGACAGCTTTATCAACAGGAATCTGTGTAGCAGTCCCGTCAGTTCCTAAGAAAGAAATATACTCCTTCTTTTTAAAATGAACACGTATCATTTGAGCGAAAGCGTTATAAACTTTCTCCATAACTCTTTCTAGCATTTGAGCTAGTTCTTCAATTCTCTCTTGATCAGATTCTTTTAAAAGCTGTCTACCTCCAAAAGTCTCTTCACCTGGAGTCTTCTCTCCACGAGTAGTCGAGTGAGTACCAAACACGTTGTCAACCTCAGCAATAGTGTGAAGCATATCCTCCATCACGTACGGTTGTAATTGTTGACCTTGGAAATTCTGTACTCCTCCTTGTGCCCCGTCTTTAGTATAAGTGACAGAATTTGCTCTCTTTCTATTTTCTTCCAAAGCAGCAGCCTCTTTTTTCGTAAAACCACTATTACCATAAACAACGATCTGTCCATTGGCATGATCCGCATTATCAGAAATTTGTCTTTTACGTTTATTTATAGAATCTTGGAGAGTAATCATCTGATCTACAAGCGTAGTCAAAGAGTATGATGTCACTCCAAGAGTCCACAAATCACTAAATATATAATCTTTTTTTGGAGTTTTCCAATGATTCTTTTTGCTATTCTTTTCATCCCAATGTGGATTTTTAACCTTCTTTAATACAAGATTATTAACTTTCCAAAATTTAAATTCATCAGTAGTTATTTCATAATATCCTATACGCGATCCCGTAACAGCGTTTTTCTTTTGCCCCTTAGTCACGACCAACTCTTCTATTTCTTTTGCCTTTTTGGGAAACCGAGCTTTAAGCTCTCCAAGGGTATTTTCATGATACTCGATAACGTAATAATCATCATCATAAGGCGGGATTAAGATTCTTTGTGCTCGAATATTCTTGACCCAAATACCCTCCTCTTTATCATAACCAAATTTCAAAACTCCTAAATAAAAGAGTTCATGAAATCTCAAAAACTGTTTCAATATTTGTGGTATCTGCATACCCGTAGCAATAGACAACATTATCTTTTCAAGATTCTCTGAATATTTTCTACTATCTTTCTCCTTCTCCTCATCATCCGTCTGTGGAAGAGAAACCATCGGAGCCGGTAACTTTCTTGTAGCTCTAGGAATAACAGTCTCCAAAGATTGAAAAACCTTATTAAGTACAATATGAGCACGATAACGCCCTAACCGTTTACGATCTAATTGATTACCAAGAAAATACCTCTCATTACGCTTTTGAAGTTTAAGATACTCGTTATGAAGAGGTTTGGCCTCGTCTATCCAAGCGTTAGCAGTGATTATCAGATCCTCATCCTTCATCTTAAAAGAAGCACTCTTACGCTGCTCTATAATCCCTTCCTTTAAAACGTCCGCATCCGTTGAAGCAGGATTGTTCCCTCTCTGTCTATTCACTGTAGGTGGCATAAAATATTAGATATATTTCCATGCCTCATTATCGTCTAAATCGTGATCCTTGCCTAATATAGGAATTCTATCTGCCGGAATACTGTCGTCAGTGACATATATCGCAGCCCCTTTAACTCTCTTCTCCTCGTTCTCCTCCGGCTTAGGCACTTTGCTTAACGCCATCTTGAAATATGCTGTAGCGTGTACAAAATGATCAGGGCCACTGTGCTTCCACTCTGAATACAACATCCCGAACCTATCCTCTTCCGTAACTTTGTATATATTTTGCCAGTGTTTACAGTATTCGTCAAGGTTTTGTTCAAGATAGACTTGCGGAGTTCTGCCATCTGTGGTGAAAGGTAGCTTTTTATCTATAAAATCATATATGATAGAAGAGATCATTTGGTTTCTGTCTACATATACGTGTCCTCTTTTATCGTCTTGCCCCCACTCGATAAGTTCTTTTCGCTGAGAATTATGTTTATAGAAACAGACAAATACTTGATTACGATATTTAGGTACAAGCTTTCTACGTGGATACGGATCCGGATTAGCATCTATTACAGTAATAGGATTATATTTTATAATCTTCTGTTCAAGTTGTTTCCATATTTTTTCACCCTTTATAGTTCCGGTTTCAAAAATACCGGCATGATTCCCTACGACATAGTGCAATTCTCTGTACCCCACATCTACACCCATAGCATTTCGCAGTTTATTATTTTTATCCGTCTTAATATTCTGCAATATAAGTTCCTTATCCACAGTTTCATCTTTCTCGATGTAGGGGAGGCCCAAGATCATGTTGTAGAAGTACTGAGGGGTTTTAGTCTCTTCTAAATAAACAAGCTCTCTAGCAGTCACCCACGGAGCCATGAGTTGATTTATATGATACCCGTGCATCTCTCTGTTCTCATATTCGGCTATCCACTCACCTACACGCCGGTCCTCTTCGTTGAGTTCCATTTTACAATGTTGACACATATACACCATCTTGTCCTTGTCTATATTCTTCCAGTAGTCAAGAGCCTGATAGTGGTTACACCTGGAGCATTTAATCATCCAATGTCTTTTATCAGACATCTCATATTTAGCGTCAATACCGCCAGGTCTTATAGGATTAGAGAAAAACCATTCTCCTTTATACTTGGATTTCTGAAGACGAGACGCGTATAGATCTACAACCTCTATATTGGAAGCGTCGTACTCGTCGTAAATATTAAGATCTGAGGTGTGCATGATCGCCGCCTTTTTCCCATGAGTACCTCTGTACCAAATGAAGTTATTCCCAATCTGCTTTTTCGTGATAGCGTCAGAAGTATGTACAAGTTTCGCCAGGACAGGATTATTCGTTATCATATTATCCACCTTGGAAGGTACAAAGTCATGTACATCATCAAAAGTGGGTAGACAATAAATGCAGTTCAAGTTTCTAAACGCTAATCCGTAAAAGGTTTTTAAGATCGCCAGTGTGCTCCACCCTATCTGAGCGGACTTCATGGTTGCCTGCTTCCAGTGCCAGTTAGCAAAAGGTTCCAGTAAGAAATAATGCTCCTTAAACTCCACCTTCTCACCACGTTCAGTCTTGATGCCGTTCTGCATGATCCAACCGAGGACCGACTGATTTAAATCTATATCACTCATTAAAGGATGTTATCAAACACGCAATTACGAATCCGGCCATAAGTAAACTGTATAAATCCATATCTTGTTATTATGGTGGGGACGGGGATATTGCGCAATCCCCAGCTTGTCCAGTTGCCAGAGTACTACCTCCACCAGCCTTTTACACGTGCTATTATGACTGGTCTTTCAAGTTTAATCCCCTCGTTATTTGGTGGCAAGAGAGGGCATTGCCCCTCTCCTACCATATTAGTTCTCAGAACCCTCAACATTAGCTGACGAAGGCAAATTATTAGTGATGAAACTACAAATGTACCCATTTTCCCACCAGCTAAGTTGAGAGAGAGAGTCCAAATCTCCAACATTACGTTGAAGGTTCTAAGAACTAATTGTCAATACTTTTTCTTCTTACGCTTCTTCTCCATAAACATAGGCTCACAGCCTTTTCTAGCAAAACTCTCACTGGTAGCCGGTTTTGTGTTCATACACTGCCTACGGTCTCTCATGACAGCCTCACGATCCAGCTCAGCCTTGTCACACACAGCAGCTACTTCTTCTTCTGAGCTACACTTGGAGATCTCTGATTGTAGATCAATATTTTTCATAACTAATGTTGACCATCCTAAACTACGGTATTTAAATTTTATTTTCATTCCTCCCCAGTTATATATCCGGTTACGTATCCAGCTAAGTAATTTCTAGTAGCACGGACACTGCTTCTAATCTTCTCAAACTCTTCAACGTCTATCTTTACCACCCCCCTTTTAGCTTTGTAGAGCTTTATCCTGTCGTAAGCCTCATCAATCGTATTCAGTAAGGAGCTAGCCATTTTAGAATCCATAGTATATTTTGTTAATTTATAATTTAGTCATATTTTTAAGAAAACTTTTGTACATCTTCTGACTACTACCGGCTTTAAATTTCACACAAACATCACATATAATTACGTTCTCCCCTGTAGTCTCGTTCCAAGTTTCATAACAAGGCGTCTTAGCAATATCCCATTCCTCTTTACAGTTACTGCATAAAGCCATGACCGGATCTACTGCAAGCTCCTCATCATGCGATATTCCTGCCGGATAATCTTCATTGGGAGATAAATCGTCATTGAAAGGCTTACCTTGAAGTTCAGTCACATCTTCCTTCATCCCGTAAATAGTCCCTCCCACCCTAAAACACTCTCCATCCCTCATCAAACACATATAATGGCTCAAACGAGCTTTGTACTCCCTGACTGTGATAATTTTAATCTTCTCCATGTAGTCACCGTTATGCTGTAAGCGTAGTCACATCTTACATCTACTGTAGTCACGCTGTCAATGTTAACGTAGTCACCGTATACACAATGGCTTTACAAGGTCAATAAAACGTAGTCACATAGTGAATGTTTAAAATTGAAATCGGTTGGGCTGAGGGTTCATGTACAG
>LAZR01000830.1_pt1 | contig 21217 bp, 21 predicted proteins | sample 329461 | NCBI WGS metagenome assembly LAZR01 (sample SAMN03002196, study PRJNA259156) | marine sediment metagenome | biome: sea floor; feature: Hydrothermal impacted sediments; material: marine sediment; isolation source: Loki non-amplified sample from Loki's castle hydrothermal vent sediment ...
ATGCGACCAAGTAATTATTATGCCTTGATCTGATCACTACTTGCTCTATAAGTTCAATTTATAATGATCTTGCCGTGAGTATTTAACTTTATACTTCTAGACTTAAGAGCATAAATGGCTGAGTCAAAGCTTTCAAGTTCACCTACCCACTTAAACTTACTTTCTCTATTAGGTAATCGAACGATCGAAAATATACAGGTATTTTTATCGCGTAGCGCCGCGTTGTAGGATATGGCCCAACTATGGGCAAACATAGTGTAATTTATACCTGTACCTTCTAGCGCTTTATGAACTTTATCAACAGAACGACCAACGAGTTTATTATCTTCATTGAGATACTGAAAGTCCGGAAATACTTCCGTTACTATTGTGATTTCAGTTGCATCAACTTTTATACAGCTAATGAACAACAAAAAGATCAATAATTTCATTCAGCAAGGCCTCAACTAACTCATTATAAGTATTTAATAAATATAGCTGAGGCTTTATGAACTGCTAGTTTTTAGTAGTGTAATGTACATTTATAAGCTGATAGTACTAGTCTTTATAGCTTCTACAGCTTACTTGTTCATTGCACTAATTAAGAATGCTGAAATTTTAGCGCCTTCTCTAAGTGTCGTTTCAGAGCTTGATTGCCCAACTAAAGAGCTGTCGGTAAATGGCGCTATTTCCATCATATCAGCACCCGTAATCGGGAACTCATCCGCAATGGCTGATAAAATATCAAGCGCATGCTGAGGCGTTAAACCATTATGCTCTGGCGTACCGGTGGCAGATGCAAACTCTGCATCAAGCGCATCAATATCAAAGCTTACGTATACTTCATCAACGTTATCGGCTTTTAGCTGTGCGATAGCGTCGGCAGCAACCGCTGCTGCGCCACGCTCAATGATTTCATGTGCCCAATGTTGCTTAACGCCAAAGGTACTTTCCCAGTGCGCTTTAGGCTTGCCACTTGAGCGTATACCAAATTGTATTAAATGATGCGGCGCCGGTAAAAACTCTAATATATGTGTACACCACGAGCCAAAACATAAATCAATACCTAAGCGCTCAACAAGTAAATCGGTATGCGCATCAAAATGAATAATAGCAGTACGCCTACCTTGCTCACGTTTCGCTTTTAAGTACGCTTTGGTGAGTGGGTAACTAATTGAGTGATCGCCACCAATACCAAATATCCCTTTATCTTTAAACGTTGCGTAAAAACTGTCGCATACATCCTCTGTGATTGATAACGGACTAACGTAATAGTCATTATCTTCATTACCATATAGGGCTTTTTGGCAATTAGAAATGGTTGCATCATTTAGGTATTTATCATGTAGCAAATGAGGGATTACACGTACATCACCTAAATCAAACGAATGACACTGCGGTTGCTGGTCAATTAATGCTGAGCGCACAAACAGTGGCCCCCAGTTTGCACCGCGTAAAATACCACCGCCACAGTCTGAGCTAATACCTAACATAACCGCTTTATGTGGAGAATTTGGTAATTCATTTAAAGACTCACGCCATAAGTTATCAACGTTTTCAGTTTGCCCGTATAGCTTATTACGCAGCGCAGCTTTACGCTCTTTTGCAGTATTTACTGTATATACGCCATCACCCGGTGCGCACAAACAGTGCTCAACTTTGTTTTTAAATGCTTCAAATTGTGTGCTCATAATAAACTCCTTCGATTTTTATTCTGTACGTAGCTAATTACTTTTGATTAGTTATGCAAAATCACCAAAAGTGCCTAAACTTCAAATAAATCCCACTTTGCTAAATAACTCTGTGCCTAATATAAATAAACACGTTAGCTTTTACGTGCTTAATAAAAACCTAAGGCATTGAATTAATTTAATATTAATGAATATTTACCATGAACTATTTAATTGTAGTTACGCGCTTGTGTGATACTTATTATGTCTGCTTGAACATGTCAACAGCACAATAAGCCTACGTATATAAGCACTTGATTGAATATTCATAGTTGATGAATAAATCAAATTAATCCTTAAAATTATTAAGACTTAATTGGAGAAGTTAAGGTAAAACGGACAATCGTCCTGTACTTGATAAACGTTTCTAGCAATGATGCTAGATTGACAACAAATTATTATAAAAGGCTTAGTTATGGAAAAGGTATTTCACTTAGGACTATGTATTGACGATCTTAAAGGTGCAAAACTTGCGATTGTACCGGGTGACCCAGATCGTGCTGCACGTATCTCACAATTCCTAGACAACCCAACCTGCCTTGCTCAAACTCGCGAGTTTCATGTTTACTTAGGTCAATTAAACGGCCATTCTGTGGTTGTTTGTTCTACGGGTATTGGTGGTCCATCTACGTCGATTGCAGTAGAAGAATTAGCACAACTTGGCGTGCGTAAGTTTTTACGTATTGGTACAACAGGTGCGATTCAGCCACATATCAACGAAGGCGAAATTTTAATTAGCCAAGCGTCTGTACGTTTAGACGGTGCAAGCCAGCATTTTGCTCCGCTTAGCTACCCTGCGGTGTCTGACTTTTATGCAACACAAGCTATGGTACAAGCATGTAAAAACTTAAATATCGATTTCCATATTGGTATTACTGCATCAAGCGATACATTTTACCCAGGACAAGAGCGTTACGATACGCATTCTGGTTACGTTCCAAAGTCGCTACAAGGTAGCTGCGAAGAGTGGCAAAAACTGGGCGTAATGAACTACGAAATGGAATCAGCAACGTTATTTACTATGTGTGCTGCCCTTGGCTTACAAGCTGCCTGTGTAGCTGGCGTACTTGTTAACCGTACTCGCCAAGAAATACCAAATGTTGACCATGGTGAAATTGAGCGTAAATCTGTAGCAGTAGTATTAGAAGCAGCTAAAGTGTTGCTTGATTAATATAAGTTCTATTAATTAATCGGCTATTATAACGATAAGAAAATGGCTCAGTAACAAGGCAAAAATTATGAAGTATAGTTGTCTTATATGAATAATTTTTAACGAAGTTAGTGAGTTATTTAATTCGATAGAATGGCACATTTTAATAAAGCACAGCTCTGCCTGTGCTTTATTGTTTTTGAAAGGTTATTTTAGCTGTGCACTAATTACTTCTATTGCCGGCAGGTTGTTAAAACTTGCAAGTACAGCACGTGCTACACCCGCTTGGTTTTCATGGCCTGCGGTTTCTAAAAGTGTAATTGATTTTACCGTACTTTCGTTAAAGCTAAGCCCTGCGATAAATAATTGACTAAGTGCACTTTGCAGTGGCGACAAGCTTGGGCTGTACGCTGCGTTTTCTGCGTAACTTCCGTAAAAATTACCATTTTTAAATGTACTAATTTTTACTGCACTAAAGTTTTTACTATAGGGTACGTATGCGTTTAATGCTGTACTTGCTAGTTTTTCATCTAGTTGAGCATTTACGAATACTTGCTGGTGAGGCTCTGGATTAAACAAGCTAAACGCATTGCCTAAATCAGTCGGCCCGAACGAATGAGGCAATAACTCTGCTAATTTAAAGTGTTGCTCTGGCAATAAAATATCAAACTCTTTAGCATCAGCAAGTTCGTTCATAAACTGGCGACAATACCCACACGGTGCATCGCTAATCGCTATTTTAACTATTTTTTTAGCACCGTTTAACCAGGCGTTATTTATAGCCGATTGCTCTGCATGAACCACTAAACTCAACGCTTGATGATCAAACTCTACATTTGCACCAAAGTAAAAGTTTACCTCATTGTTTTCATCAAGTGCTTTAACTATTGCACCTACATGAAAATCTGATATCGGCGCAACAGCATACTCCGAAGCTAAAGGTATTAAACCTTGTAATAATGCATCATCAGACACATTTAGCTGTGCACATAACTGTTTAATATTATTAGAATTTAATATGCCACGCTGTGATTTTAATTGACTGCGTAATGACGCTGTTTGCGCTACGCTTAATGTGATGTGCGAATTTGTAAGTGCTGTATCTTGCTGTACAGTAAAAGTTGCTGAAGCCATAACATTTTTTAATTATTCAATGGCTAAGTAGTTTAAAAGTTTAGGATGCGAAATACCAGCCTATTCAACGCAAAAAAAGGGAGCACATCGCGTGCTCCCTTTAATTTTAATTGGTATACCTAACAAAATAATTGATTGGTATACATAACAAAATATTAGCCGGTATTACGCATACCAGCTGCAATACCTGTCATTGTGATCATTAATGCATTATCAATGTCACCTTCGCTGTGTTTTTCCTGTGAGCGAGCACGGCGTAAAAGCTCAACTTGCAATAAGTTAAGTGGATCGGTGTACGGGTTACGTAAACTAATCGACTCTTTAATCCAAGGCTGTTCGGCTAATAAGCTTTTTTGTGGGCTAAGTGATTGCACTAAGCTAATGGCTTCTTGAAGCTCTTTACGAAGTGTTACACCCAGTGGTTTGTACATATCTTCCACCAGCGCATTATCATAATGCTCACTCAACCAACAATCGGCTTTACTAAATACCATTTCTAGCATTTCTAGGCGCGATCTAAAGAACGGCCACTGTAAGCTCATTTCGTTTAGAGTTTCTGCGCCATATTTATTAAGCGCAGCTTTTAAGCCAGTTAACGCTCCTAACCATGCTGGAAGCATTAAACGGTTTTGGCTCCAAGCAAAAATCCATGGAATAGCACGCAGGCTTTCAACACCGCCATTAGGATTACGTTTTGCAGGGCGAGAGCCAAGCGGTAGCTTAGACAGTTCAAGCTCAGGTGTTGCCATTCTAAAGTAAGGTACAAAGTTTTCATCATGGCGAACTACATTACGGTAGTGCTCACACGACTCCTCACTTATTAGCTTCATTACTTCGCGCCATTCTGGCTTTGGCTCCGGTGGCGGTAGTAAGTTACTTTGCAGAACTGCGCCTGCGTAAATATTTAAGCTTTGCAGTGCTACATCGGGTAAACCAAATTTAAAGCGAATCATCTCGCCTTGCTCGGTTACACGTAAACCCCCTTTTAAAGAGCCTGGCGGTTGTGAATGCAGCGCTTGTGCAGCGGGTGCACCACCACGACCTACTGTACCACCACGTCCGTGGAATAAAACAAGCTCTATACCACGTGCATCAGCAAGTTGTACTAGTTTGTCCATTGCTTCGTACTGCGCCCAACCTGCTGCCATCATGCCGGCATCTTTAGCTGAATCAGAGTAACCAATCATTACGTTTTGGGTGTTTTTAATGTGCCCGCGATACCAAACATTATCAAGCAATGTGGTAATTACATCACTGCCTGCGTTTAAATCGTCAAGTGTTTCAAACAACGGTGCTACTGGTAAATCAAAGCTGCAGCCGCTTTCTTTTAGCAATAGTTGTACCGCTAAAATATCTGACGCTGTGCGCGCCATCGAAATAATATACAAACCAAATGTAGCTTCGTCTTGCTTGGCAATCACATCAAAGGTATCAAGTACTTCTTGTACATCAGGGCTTGGTTGCCAATGCTTTGGAATAAGCGGTCTGCGCGAGTTAAGCTCTGCAAGTAAAAATGCTTGTTTGTCTTGCTCTTGCCATTGGTTGTAGTCGCCTAAACCTAAGTAACGAGTCAGTTCTGAAAACACATCGCCGTGGCGAGACGAATCTTGGCGCACATCAAGTTTAGCTAAACGTAAACCAAAGCTATTAATACGGTGCAGTAAATCAAGTAATAAGCCATCCGCAACTACTTTCATATTACACTTTAATAACGAGCGATAGCACACTTCAACCGGGTATTTAAGCTGATTAATATCAGTAATTAAGTCTTGTGAATCGCTGCGCTTATTTTTAATTTTAGCACCTAAGTGCGCCACTGTTTCAGCAACCTGATTTTTAAGCTTTTTGATTACCGCTCTGTATGGTTCAAACTCTTGCCCTGCAAGCTCAATAAGCTCATCACTGGCATCTGACATAGATAGTTCAGCGCACAACGTTTTTAAATCTTGAATGTATAAGTTAAGTGCCATCCAACGACCATGATCAAGCACCTCTTTTGTTACCTGCGATGTTACAAATGGATTACCATCACGGTCTCCACCCATCCAAGATGTAAACTCAATTGGGCTGTAATCTATTGGTAACTCTAAACTGAGTTGGTCTTTAACATTCGCTGAAAATTCGCGTAAAAAACGCGGTACCGCATGCCAAAGGCTATTTTCTATTACGGCATAGCCCCATTTAGCTTCATCTACCGGCGTTGGACGAGAGCGACGAATATCGTCGGTATGCCACGCTTGGCTAATGAGCTGTTCAATACGATTTAAAATATTGTCACGCTCTTGCGGTAAGTTATCTTTTCGCTCTAATGATGCAAGGCAGTCACTTAGTTCAACGTGTTTGTTAATAATAGTACGGCGTGTCACCTCGGTTGGGTGAGCGGTCAATACTAAATTTATGTGGAGTTTTGAGAGTGTTTCGGCCAAATGATTACTGTCTAGCTGGCCTTGTTCTGCTTTTGTAGCTAACGTTTTTAATGTTTGAGTGAGAGGGTTTTGTTGACCAAGGCCAACGTCATTAAAACGCGAAACGGTATGAAATTGCTCTGCTACATTAGCAAGGTTTAAAAAATGATTAAATGAACGGGCAACCGGTAAAAGCTCTTCGTCACTAAGCGCATGTAAAACTTCTATAAGCGCTTGTCTGTCGTCTTCGTTACCACTGCGAGATGATTTTGATAAAGCTCGGATTTCTTCTACTTTATCTAAAATCGCTTGACCTTGGGCATCTTTAATTGTTTGTCCTAGTAGTTGCCCTAGTAAATTTACATTACCTCGCAAGGCGGCGTATTGTTCACTCATTTATCAGTCTCCATTTTTTCGTAGGACACTATTAATATCATTATGAAGAGATATTTAATAGATCCATTTGCAATGTCTTGTCGTAAAAAAGTATATATAAAATAATCACAAAGCATTCACATGGTCATTTTTTACGATGGTAACTGTCCTCTTTGTAGCACTGAAATGCAGCAACTAAAGCACGCAGATACTAAAAACTTAATTACGCTTGAAGATCTTAACGCGAGCGACTTCAGTGAGCGGTACTCGTATATTGATAGAGACAAAGCAATGACTTACCTACAAGCTCAAAAGCAATCAGGTGAAATGATTTACGGGCTTGATGTAACTTACGAGGCATGGAAAATAGTGGGTAAACACGGCTGGTTGAAAATTTTTCGCTTGCCAATAATTGGCTTTTTCGCTGACTGTGGATATGTGTTATTTGCAAAATACAGACATTCCCTTAGTAAAATTTTAATGCCAAACACAACGTGTTCTAATGGGCAATGCAGTTTAAAAAATAAGGGTAGTAAATGAAAACCATTGTTTTATTTGGCGCTAGTAGTGCGATTGCAAAAGCGTATGTTGAGCACTTAAATAACCATGCATCACAATTTAAGGTTCTGTGTGTCAGCTCAAGTGAATACAGCAGCGCCCCTACACATACTGAGTACTTTAGCACCGACTACAGCGCTCAAAGCCTGGCTATTTTTACCCAGCACTTAAAAGACACTCAAGCTGAATTACATCAAGTTATTATATTCAATGGTAAACTTCATAACACTCAGCACATGCCCGAAAAAAAGTTAGAAGATTTAAACGCTGATTATTTTAACGAGTTACTGAATGCTAATACACTCACGCCATTATTGTGTTTACAGAGCATATTGCCTCTATTAACCCACAAAACGCAGTGTACTATTACAGCATTAAGTGCGCGCGTAGGTAGCATAAACGACAATGAATTAGGTGGCTGGTATACTTATCGCGCATCTAAAGCAGCGCTTAACATGCTATTTAAAACGGCGGCTATTGAACTTGCTCGTCGTGCTAAAAACACAAAACTCATTTTGTTTCATCCAGGCACTACCGATACCGAACTCTCAAAGCCTTTTCAAAAAAACGTACCTGCAGGTAAGTTATTTACGCCTGAATTTGTAGCTGGGCAACTTTTTGAATTAACAAACAACAACCCTGATTTAAAACTAAACGGTGAACCTGCTTATTTAGACTGGCAAGGTTCAACCATACCGTGGTAAGGATTTTTAATGCATTTTACTAAAGCGCGAATAGACGCACTTGAAAAACATACCCGTACTCACTTAATCAACTCTCTTTCGGGTTTTAAAAGCGCTAACTTAATTGGTACACAAGACTTACTTGGCAATACTAACTTGTCGATTGTCAGCTCCGTTATTCACCTTGGGGCTAACCCACCGTTAGTCGCAATGATAATGCGTCCTCATAGTGTGCCGCGTCATACGTTTGAAAATATTTTACAAACGGGCACTTACACCATTAATCAAGTGAATAAGTCGATTTATAAACAAGCTCATCAAACCTCAGCCCGTTACGATAAAGACGAATCTGAGTTTGATGCTACAGGCTTAACGCCTGAATACTTAAACGACTTTGCAGCCCCTTTTGTAAAAGAAAGCCGGTTAAAGTACTCGGTTAAATTTGTAGAAAACCAACATTTAGCCATCAATGGAACTGAGCTCGTTATTGGCGAAATTATGGATATTTTTGTTGATAAAGCCGCGCTGCAAAGCGACGGTTTCCTAGATTTACAAGCAATAGAAACAGTGGCAGTAACTGGGCTTGATAGCTACCACACAAGTAATAAACTCACGCGTTTACCTTACGCTAAAAAATAATATGACCTTTTAAGAGGCTATAAACTACTAGCCTCTTATCGCATAACATTGAATTTTACCTTGGTATTAATCACACTAGTTAAAAATCCAAGGAGAAAAACATGACTACCATCGGTATTGGTACACAATCTAGCGAGCAAGCGTTGGCAAGCTTAAGCAATATGACGCACACGCTAACCCCTATTGCAGCTGACGAACATTTAGAGCGCATAGCCAAGGCGCAAGCGTATATGCTAGCAAACAACATAGATGCAATTTATTTAAACGCTGGCACCAACCTAACCTACTTTACAGGGATGAAATGGTACGCGAGCGAGCGCATGGTTGGCGCGATATTACCCGCCCTTGGTGAAGTACAATATATTGCGCCTTATTTCGAAATTGGTTCTTTAAACGGGTTTAAAGTAATAGAGGGGCCTATTCATGGGTGGCAAGAGCACGAAAATCCTTATGCACTTTTTGTCGAAGTATTAAAAAAGTTAAACATTGATGAAAACGCAACCATTGGCATTGATGAAAGCGCACAGTTTTTTATATTCGACGGCATTAATAAAGCGCAAACGGGTTTAACCCTCATAAACGCCCAACCTGTAACGGCGCATTGCCGTATGCATAAGTCAGTTCATGAGCTTAGCTTAATGCAGCGCGCGATGGACATGACCTTAGCCGTACATCAAGCCACAGCAAGCATGCTTTATGAAGGAATAACCACCACCGAAGTAGAAGCCTTTATCAAGCAAGCACACCAAAAAGTAGGTGCGCCAGGTAACTATTTTTGTATTGTTTTATTTGGTGTTGCAACGTCTTTCCCGCACGGTGTTAAAGACGCCCAAGTACTTAAAAAAGGCGATATGGTACTAATTGATACCGGCTGTAAAGTACACGATTACTTATCAGATATAACCCGTACCTATGTATTTGGTGAACCAACAATGCGCCAACGCATGTTTTGGGATCATGAAAAAGCAGCGCAAATGGCGGCGTTTAGTGCAGCAAAAATTGGTGCTACCTGCGAAGACGTAGACGCTGGCGCACGGACTTATTTAGCGGCGCAAGGATTAGGCCCGCAGTATCAAACACCGGGTTGCCCGCATCGAACGGGTCATGGCATTGGGCTAGACATTCACGAATGGCCATACTTAGTTGGTGGTGATAAAACCCCACTTGCCACAGGCATGTGCTTTAGTAACGAGCCAATGTTAGTTATACCTGATGAATTTGGCGTGCGCCTAGAAGATCATTTTTACATGACCGACAACGGCCCTCATTGGTTTACTGAGCCTAGCCATAGTATTGACGACCCATTTGGGCTTAACGCCTAAAGATTAGTACCTTCTAAAAGAGCAGCTGTTTAGCTGCTCTTTTTAGTTTGGTATTGATAAAGCTAAATTAATCCCAATATCCTTTTTTATACTTAGTTATAAGCAATCCTCAAAAGGATAAATATGAAAAACTTTAAAATTGATATCGTTTCAGACGTAATGTGCCCTTGGTGTGTAGTGGGTTATAAAAACCTAGAAACTGCACTAGAGCAACTTAAAGACGAAATGAGCGCAGATATTACGTGGCATCCTTTTGAACTAAATCCAGATATGCCAATTGAAGGTCAGGATTTAAACGAACATTTAATGCAAAAGTACAACCTAACAGAAGAGCAAGGCGACGAAAATCGTAAAAACATGTTCGAAGCAGGTCAACGTGCTGGGTTTACGTTTAATTTTGATGGCAAACGCATCATGATCAACAGCTTTGATTTGCATCGTCTATTAATGTGGGCACGTGAAGAAGGTAAGCAAACAGAGTTAAAACTCGCCTTTTTTGAAGCGCACTTCACTGATTTAAAATACTTAAATCAAGAAGAAGCACTACTCGACGTTGTTGAAAAAGTAGGTCTTGATAAAGAAACTGCGCGCGGTATTCTACATTCAGACAAATACGTACAAGACGTACGCCAAGAGCAAGACAACTTTAAACAAATGGGTATTACTTCTGTCCCTACATTTATCATAAACGATAAATATGCGCTTACTGGCGGACAACCAAGTGACTCATTCATTCAAGCACTAAAACAAATTAGTGAAGAAGAAGCCAAGCAAGACGCTTAGTTAGCTAGGAAAATTAAAGGCTGCAATATGCAGTCTTTTCCTATACTGCAAATGTTACTTCCTCACTTAAATAATAAACAAAGTACGATCAAGTACTTTACTTCGTTGAAGATTCAGCTTGCCTTCTTATGTTACTGACATAAGTATGCATAAAATAAAATTTTCAAACAGCTTTCTAATAACGTAATATCCGCACTCACTTTCATTACCTGGATGTAAGAATGGACGCTTATACAAAAAGAAAGTTCTACAGAGCTTTGACTCGATACAATTATTTCCCAAATCAGAAGTCTAATATAGGAGAGCTACCTCCAGTTATTAGCACAAGACAGTTTACTCCAGAGGTATGTAAAGCATTAGCAGCGCTTAGGGAATCTGACACCCGAGAAAGCAGTGGCTATGATGTAGTGATATATAATGCCACTAGATATAACAACGCATTCCGCGAATTGTCATTGATTCACCCTAAAGCATACGCGTTACTCGCAAATCACTTGCACGACCACTGGGATAAGATTCAGCCATTTACCACCAGCGAAAGCAGTATTATAAAGCCTGAAGAACATGAAGATGGTCGAATCATGGTAATGAACTATGAAGACCCCATTGAAAAAACCACACGAGCACTAACTGAGAGTTTTGGTAAGCGCTTTCAAGTCAAAGCTGACATATCAAACTGCTTCAATAGTATATATTCACATGCTATCGCATGGGGGCTTGTTGGATTCGACTACGCCAAGACTAATCGCCAACAACACTTGTGGTTCAATCTGGTCGATAAATACCAAAGAAAATGCAAACGTAACGAAACACAAGGTATTCCAATAGGTTCTGCCACTTCAAATATTAGTCTTGAAATCATACTAGGAAAAGTAGATTCGGAGCTATTAGAAGCTGGTTATCACTTTCACCGATACGTGGATGATTACAATTGTTACTGTGAAACAAATGAATCTGCACATCAATTTCTATTACTGCTTGGAAACTTATTAGCAAAATACAAGCTATCTTTGAATATTCAAAAAACTCAGATTATCGAGCAACCTGCACCAGATCAAGATGCGTGGGTATTAGAATTACTTGGAAACCTACCTAGTAGATTGAATAAATCCCACGAAGATGAGCCAAAGCTAACAGCTTCTGAAGCTATCACATTCATCAATCATGCAATTCTTGTAAACAAGCAAACACCTGACGGCAGTGTATTGAAATATGCTATTCAGTTAATAGTAAATTTTCTTGATCATCAAGCCCCAGCGACCGTATACAGCAGTGTTCTGAACTTATCTTGGCACTACCCTATTTTGATCCCATACCTTGATGGGTTAATTGAAAAATCCAACATTAAAAGAGGTGACATTGATAATCATTTAAATGCCCTAATTATTGAAAACTGTAAACATCGTCGTTCAGATGGAATCTGTTGGCCTCTCCACATAATGAAAAAATTAGGAATTGCTCCTGCCGATAACACTATAGATGCGATTATAGCGAGTGAAGATTGCGTCAGCTTGACTATTCTGAATTCAATACTTATTGGTAATAAGCAAATTATTGATTTTGCAGAGAAAGTAATTAACTCAAGCGGCAACTACTTTATTGATACATATTGGCTTTTGCTTTATCAGTTGTTCAGAGATGGTGATGTAAAAAATGCTTACGGTAATATTAGGATCTTTGACACTCTCTTGGGATTTGATGTTAATTTCATACCTGGTGAAACATATACTCAAGCAGAGCATAAATGTGCCGGAATTAATGCTGGTTTTATCTTCGGACCCATTGAAAGCCTCCTGGAAAAAATTAAGAAGTAGAATTTTTAATTTTCCTATTTCTCCCATCATAAAAACCGACTAAAGAGTCGCCTGATTTTATCTTAAAAAGTTTCCAGCTTTATTTAAACTCAACAATTCCAAGCTATACAATCAATAAAACTTTAGCTTAATAACTAGAAAAGCTACAAATTGCAGCCTTTTGAGAAATTATTAAGTACGATAAAGTACTTTAATTACATGCCAGCCAAATTTTGTTTTAACTAGGTGGGGCTCTAAAATTGCGCCTTTAAATGCAATTTTGTCAAACTGTGGGACCATTTGTCCGCGTCTAAATTCACCTAAGTCACCGCCTTTTTTACCCGACGGACATGACGAATACTTTTTAGCTAAGGTTTGGAACTTTGCACCTTTACCTAATTGTTTAATAATATCTTCTGCAATTTCTTTGTGTTTTACCAAAATGTGAAGTGCATGTGCTGTGTTTGCCATGAAAAAAGCCTTTTATACCGTTAGCTAAAATTAAACGCGGCGATTTTAACACAACCCCATAAACCTGGCATCTACTTATACTGCAGTGTATAACGCCTAATTTATAAATAATGTTTAGCATCCTCTGGGTTGGGTATTCTGCAGTACTGATATTTTCCAAATAAGGTATAGCGGTTTAAAGCAACCCTATCGTATAACCAATTATTAAGCCTATTTGGCAAAATACTAAATACGTTTGCTAGCTTGTATGGGTAACCTAGCTGCTTAACAACGTTAAAAAAAGCATGACTTTGCGTATACGCTTTACCATTTTCAACAAACACCATTGAAGCATATTCACTTGTTGAAAAACCAAAGTGTGTTAACAACAATTCACCTTTAGGAGATTGCACGCTGCATAATTTAAAAATGGTATTGGCATCGTGAGCAATAATAAAATTACACCACGCACTACATAATTTGCACTGTGCATCGAATAATATAATTTTTTGATTTTGCATTAATGTCGCTGCATCATCGCTCATAACACCTCCTTAATTAAGTACTTTACTGCTGCACCGGCTTTTTTTGTAACTTACGCTGCAAAGTACGCCTATGCATATTAAGTTGCCTTGCGGTTACCGACACATTGCCATTATTACTGTGCAGTACTTGTTGAATATGCTCCCACTCTAAGCGCTCTGGCGACATAACCGCATCATCAATAGCACTCGATGCCGTTGCCACAGGCTCGGTGTTAAGCGCTTTTAATAATGTTGCCATATCAACCGGCTTAGTAAGGTAATCGTTTGCGCCTAAACGCATTGCCTCTACTGCGGTTGCTATACTTGCAAACCCAGTTAGTAAAACAATATGTGTTTGGGGGAGCAAACTACGTAATGGCTTTATTAATGCCAAGCCATTGTCATCGCCTAGTTTCATATCTAGCAATACAAAGTCAGGTAAGTGCTGGCGGGCTATAAGTAATGCATCACTTTGATTATGCGCCACCTCGCAGGTAAAGCCCTGTTTAGTTAAGCGCCTTGCTAGTGTGCTGGCTAAATTTATATCGTCTTCAATTATAAGTAACTTCATGAGGCGTTATTCTCAGTGTTTACAATAGCGAGTTTAACTTTGGCAACAGCGCCGCCATCTGCATGGTTAAACAAGGTAAGTGAGCCATTTAAACGCTCAAAAGTAACATTTGATAAAAGCACAGCAAGCCCCATTCCTTGATCGCTTGGCATAAGTTGCCCACCCAACTCTGCTAATTGCGATGACGAAAAGCCACAGCCAAAATCACGAATTAGCAAGTAAACGCATTCACTATGTAAGTTATCTTGCTGCCAACTCAGCTCTAACTGGGTTTTATCTTGTTTTTGATTAGCGAGCGCGGCGTTTTGCAATAAATTTAAAATAGCAGGCAATAACATGGCATCACTCAATAGCGTTGCAGCAATAGGTGGCGTAATCCATTTAATGTGCTGATCAGGGTATTGCAGTAAAAGTGTGTCGGTAATTTGTGTTTGCAGTTGCTTTACCGTTGTATGCTCTTGTGAATTTTTAAGGCGTAACTGCTCTGAGAGGTTTCTAAAGTCGTTAAGCTGTGTACTGCACTGAGTAAGCGGCGCTTGCATGTGCTTAACAATAGGATTGTTTGGTTGCTCTTCTAATAACTCTTCAAACAGTAACTGTAAATTTGCAATTGGGGTCGCTAGTTGATGAGTTATTTGTGCTGCGGCCCCGTCAAGGGTAACAAGCTGTTCATTACGTAATTGCTTTTCTCGCACATTTGCAATAATTCGCTCTCGCTCTTTAAGTGCTCTGCTCATTGCGCCAATAACAAGTGCAATTACACTGGCACTTAAAACAAAATTAACCCACATGCCAATAAAGTGACCACTCATATTCATTTGATGCATACTGTGATCGGGCATCTTTATCAATAAAAAACTGTATGCGGCAATGGCTAACACTGCAATATAAGCTAATCCTTTTTCTCTGAGCGTAACAGCAGCTATCATTATTGGGAGTAATAACAACGATACAAATGCATTAGTTGCACCGCCACTTAGTGAGAGCAATACCGTTAAAAATAACACATCAGCAGTTAACTGCATTAACATACCCAAGGGCTTAGCTTGGCTTACGTTACGATAAGCAAACAGGCTAATAAGCTGAAACACAGCCTCAACGGCAATGACAATCAGCAAAGGCAGTAATGCAATCTGATGTTCTAGTAAAAAATAAACGCTAAGCACAGCAATTAATTGCACGGCAATTGCGCCGCTACGCAGCATTAATAGTCGACTAATGGTGGGGTCCGTACGCATTAACAAGAGGTAATTGCCCAATCAAATGTTTAATAAGGTTATTTTAACGGTTATATGATTTTTAATCATCATCCATCGAAATTGAAAACGGCGCACAAGGCGTTCCTTGGTGAAACACCATTTTCCATTGTTCATTACTTTTACGCCAAAGCGACATACGCAATGAATAATTAAACTCAGCGCGAGCAGAGCGCCTAAAAGCAGCTTGGTAACTAAGTTGCACTACATCATCGCTCAGCATTCGGCCCTTAAAATGCTGATTATAAAACTGTGGCACAACCTCGGTAGGTAAGCGGGTAAGTACTTGGTATTTATTAAATGTAGTGCCATTAGCAGCAATTTCGATAAATTCATCATCGAGTAAAGCATCTAATGCGCGCTCAGATTGGCGAATCTCTGGGTCTAGTAACTGGCGCTCAGCGTCAATCAAATGATTAAACAACGACACTTTTATTTTGCTGCTCATAACCTTCCCTATTGTTTATAAACTTGCCCGGCTTTCATAACAAATTGCACGTTTTTAAGTACGTCGATATTTTTAAGCGGTGAGCCATTCACACTGATAATATCTGCTTGCTTACCAACACTCAAGTCGCCAATGAGTGCGCTTTGCCCCAGTAATTTAGCTGCATGTATGGTTGCTGACTTAATAGCTTGGGCTTCGCTCATACCATTGTTTACCATTAAACTAAATTCGTTAGCATTAAGCCCATGACGCGACACACCTGAGTCTGTTCCAAAGGCTATATTAACCTTGTTTTGCAGTGCAAGTTTAAACGAAGCCTGCATTTTTGGAGTCACTTCACGCACTTTGTCGGCTATTGCCGGTGGCATATTTGGATTTGTAAGCACCTCTTCGCTTACCGTTGCACCCGCTAAAAGCGTCGGTACTAAATAAGCTCCCGTTTTTTTAAATAACTTTATTGCCTCTTTATCTAAATAAGAGCCATGCTCAATAGAATCTACACCGGCTTTTAAGGCCGCTTTTATACCTTGTGTACCGTGCGCATGCGCTGTAACTTTACGCCCTAAGTGGTGAGCAGTATCAACAATTGCAATCAGCTCTGCATCTGTAAGTTGTTGGTTAACCCCTGCGGCGGTATTACTCAATACTCCGCCTGTGGCAGTAATTTTAATTACATCAGCGCCACTTTTTATTACCTCGCGTACCGCACGGCTACAATCATCCGCGCCATTACAAATACCAATCCCACCTGTAACCGCATCTGTAATATCTTTTCGATAACCGTGCATATCTGCGTGTCCACCGGTAGGCGATATTGTATTACCCGCTGCAAAAATACGAGGGCCGTTAATATCATTTCTCTCGATAGCGCGTTTTAGCGGAAATATAACTTTATGATCGCTACCTAAATCTCGCACTGATGTAAAACCCGCATCGAGCGTACGTTGCAAATATTTAATTGAACGCAAAGCATAGTCGGCATCATATTCTGTTGCCCAGCGGTGAGGGTTTGCTTTAGCATCTCGCTCAAACGTAACGTGAACATGCATATCAATAAGACCAGGCATTACGAATTGATTTTTAAGATTGATAATATCGGCATCAGATAGGTTAAGTTCTGCTTTTGTGAGGTAGCCGTCTTTAATGGCTGTTATTGTATTATCTGTTATGACTAACGTTTGCTCTGTTTTTACTTTTTGATCCTCGGATGCAAGTAAGCTGCCCGCATAAATAATTTTATGCTGTTGAGCAAAAGCCCCATTTGCAATTAATGCCAGCGCTATTGAAGTGAATGTTGTTATTAGTGTTGTTTTCATACTTGCTCCTTTTTTATACTAGCATTACCTTAAATAACCCGTAATTGCGAATATTTACGATACAAAGCATGCTATAAACTAGTCTTGAAAGCCGTTTTTTGGTATAACTCACCCATTAGAAATACATGTCAGACCACCTTAAGAGAACATACTATGCCTTACGCACATATCACTGGTTGGGGTAAATGCATTCCACCAGCAAGCATTAGCAACGATGAAATTAGTGAAATAGTTGATACCACCGACGAGTGGATAACCACGCGTACAGGCATTAAATCTCGCCGAGTGAGCCATGTAAGTACCGCCGAGCTGGCAACCGTTGCTGCTAAGCATGCTATTGCGTGCGCGGGCGTTGATCCTAAAGATATTGATTTAGTGATATTAGCCACTTGTACACCTTCTACTGTTGTGGCAAATACCGCCTCACAAGTGCAAAAAAACATTGGTGCAACTGGCGCTGCCGCAATGGATACAAACGCGGCATGTTCGGGCTTTTTATATGCATTGCAAGCTGCTACAGCACAAATTCAAGCGGGTATGATCAAAAAAGCAGTGGTCATTGCCGCTGAGCGTATGACCTGGTACGTAAACTGGGCACGCCGTGACAGCGCTGTATTATTTGGCGATGGTGCGGGTGCTGTCGTACTTGAAGCAGCAGATACACCAGCGGGTCTACTTGGTACTAAAACCGGTTGTGACAGTGAAGACCGCGACATTTTACACATCACTAACTTTGGTAGTGATTTAAATAAATATGAACCAATTGGTCCATCTGATTTATTATTTGAAGGTCGTGAAATTTTCAAACGTGCTGTTAAAGGCATGAGCGAAGCGTGCGACGACGTACTTAAACAAGCCGATTTGAGCCTTGATGACATTAATGTACTCGTTCCACACCAAGCTAACTTACGTATTATTCAGGCTATTCAACATCGTTTAAAAGTACCTGACGAAAGAGTAATGGTTAACATTGGTGAGTATGGTAATACCTCTGCTGCCACTATTGCTATTGCGTTATGTGAAGCCGTTGAGCAAGGGTTAATTAAACCGCATTCAAACATTATGTCTGCTGCATTTGGTGCAGGCCTAACATGGGCTGCAAGTTACATAAAATGGGGCGAGCGCGTAACGCCTATTAGTGTAAGCGATGCTGCTTTACCACCATGTGATAAAACTGGTTTAGAGCTTGTAGCACCAGCTGTTAAAGCATGTAAAGAAGCCGAGCAAAGCTAACAAAAGATGTAATAACCCACATTTAAAACGCACTTATTTAAGTGCGTTTTTGCTTTTTAAGGAATTAAATTTGAAACTTTTAGGTATTCATCACGCTGCCATTATTTGCAGTGACTATGCACGTTCTAAACACTTTTATAGCAACGTACTTAAACTTGAAATTATTAACGAGCACTTTAGAGCTGATCGTAATTCATATAAATTAGATTTAGCCATGCCCGATGGTAGTCAAATAGAGTTATTTTCGTTTGATGGCGCACCTACGAGACCAAGCTATCCCGAAGCACAAGGCTTAAGACATTTAGCTTTTAAGGTAGCTGATATACAGATTTCAAAAACGTATTTAGAGTCGTGTAATGTAGACGTTGAGGATATTAGGGTGGATGAAATAACCGGCAAAAAGTTTACCTTTTTTGCCGATCCAGATAATTTACCACTTGAGCTATACGAGGTTTAACCCCGTATAGTCATATAAGATTAGTTAAAACGGTTTTGTAAGTAAGTAAACACCGCGCGAATACCTAACGCTTCACCACCTGTTGGACGACCTGGTAATGCACGTAAGTTCCATGCCATTACATCAAAGTGTACCCATGGTGTTGTTGGTTCAACAAATTCTTTTAAGTAAAGCGCCGCAGTAATAGCACCACCAAATGGTGTGCTTGCACAGTTTGCCATATCGGCTACATCACTTTTTAGTAAGTTTTTGTATTGCTCAAACAAAGGAAGCTGCCAAACAGGGTCATATACACTTAAACCGGCATCAATAATGCCATTAGCTACATCGCGCTGCGTTGAGAAAAAGCCCGGAAGCTCCGTGCCCAGTGCAACACGACATGCGCCCGTGAGAGTAGCAAAATCAATAATTAGCTCAGGGTTGTCGTTTTGTGCTTCGCTTAATGCATCACACAATACTAATCGCCCTTCCGCGTCGGTATTATCAATTTCGACCATAATGCCTTTGCGCGTTTTAATTACATCGCCTGGGCGAAATGCATTTCGCGATACTGCATTTTCAACAGCTGGTACAAGCACTCGTAATCTAATTGGTAAGTTAGCTGCCATAATAAGCTGCGCTAGTGCAATTACATGCGCGGCACCGCCCATGTCTTTTTTCATGTTACGCATGCCAGAGCTTGGTTTTAAATCAAGTCCACCAGAGTCAAAACATACGCCCTTACCGACTAGCGTAATTAATGGAGCATCTGTCGCGCCCCATTTTAAATCAAGTAAACGCGGTTTGTTTTCGCTTGCACGACCCACCATATGAATAGTCGGGTAGTTTTGTTCTAGTAACTCATCACCAATCCACTGTGAAAATTCGCCATTGTAAGTTGCAGCTAAATCTTCCATTACTTGCGATAAATGTTGCGGCATCATATCTACCGCTGGGGTGTTTACTAAATCACGTGCAAGTGTAATGGCATCAGCTTGTTGGCTAATACGGTCAAACAACGCTTTATCGCTAATGGCTAATTGCGCTTTTGCTGTTGGTTTTTCTTTATATTCACTAAATTCGTAACCACCAAGCACAAACCCTAAAGCAACTTGCTCTACAAAAGCGCTCTCGCCTTGAATTTGATAAGTACCAGTAGGAAGTGTATTTGCTAAATTACCCGCAGCCCAAAAATCATCGCTACTTTGCATTAAACAAAATACCTGGCTTAACTCGCCAGTTTTAGCATCAGGGATTAAAGCAACACCTTGCTTTTCAAAACCTGTATTAGTTAACCAATTTTGTATAAATGCAGGCTGCTGTGCTTGCCAGTCAGATAATTCGTTTTTAAGAATAAAAGATAAAGGAATACCAGAAGATGTATGACGTAGTAATGCACTCATTAAAAAGCTCATATAATATAAAAATGGTACTTAAGAGCATATCAATAAGCGCACCTAAAAGGTATCGCTAATTTGAAGGGGTTTTAGTTACTTTTTTAAGCTGTTTTTGGATTCTTGCTTTTGATTTTCTTGATCTATTTTAGCATCAAGTTCTTTAATAGATTTGTTTATATTAAACGAGCTTGGCAGTACATCAACTCCCACTAAACTCCCTAATTTAACAACTAAAGGAATTGTAAGCGGGGCAAAAGGTAATACAGCAAACACACCGAGCCCTAGCCCTTTTAGAATATCAACAAACTGTTCATTAGCGCGTTTTAACTCCTCTTTACTTGTTTGGCCTTGGGTATAGCGCCTATAAATAGAGAGCATTTCTTTGGTTTCTTGTTTTTCTTGCGCAAGTGCAATTTTAAGCGCCACCATAGCACGGCGAAAACGCAGCTGTTGGCGTTTTTTACTAATTTTAACTACCCGCCAAGGTGCACGGTGAATAACTTTATATAATCGCATAACTTTTATTTTCACACAGCAGCACGGGTTCACAAAGAATAATTTACTTACAACATCCTTTAACTTATCCTTTGCACCAAATTAGTATTAAATACATACAACAACACTGAATATGACAAACCAACTACCGCAAAAACCTGAAAAACCAAAATCTGATGAATGTTGTGGTGGTGGCAGTTGCTGCCCCTGCGTGTGGGATGAATATAAAGAAAAATTAGCAACTTGGCGATGCGCACAAAACATTGAAAACCCCACCAAAAAGAAACAAATAAATAACATTTAAATACTGATAACGCATTAATTTTCCTCTCAACAACCCTATTTTCACTTATTTAGTTCATTTTAGCTTTACTTTGCACCATTGTTGCATTTTTTCTTAAATTGAATCTTTTTGTTATCAAATGGTTAATTAGTAATTGCCCTTCCAGTTTTTTACCTATAGTCTGTAAATAGGACTTCACAAAAAGTAAGCTTAATTGATTAGGCTTTTGAGCTAAACCCTCAAACTTATGTGAAACA
>LAZR01000831.1_pt1 | contig 21207 bp, 36 predicted proteins | sample 329461 | NCBI WGS metagenome assembly LAZR01 (sample SAMN03002196, study PRJNA259156) | marine sediment metagenome | biome: sea floor; feature: Hydrothermal impacted sediments; material: marine sediment; isolation source: Loki non-amplified sample from Loki's castle hydrothermal vent sediment ...
CCCGCCCACGCTCGTCGCCACGCCCGCAATCACCGCCAGCACCACGGCCACAGCCAGCACGGCCGCGATCGTCCACAGCGCGCTGAACAGCACACGGGCCAGCGGCCACCGCCTGCGAAGCGTTGTGATTCGGTCCCCCAGCCCCGTGGGCGTCCATGCCATGCGTCAGACTCCGGGCCATGCGGGTCGCGGAATCGACGTGGGCGATTCTATGCCATGCCCCGGGTCAAGTAAAGACGGGGCGCACGCCGTAGCGACACGCCCCGCCTCGCCCGCATGGCGCTATTCGGCGGCCTTGTTGTGCAGGAAGCGGTGGCAACTGGCACACAGCCAACGAACCACCAGGGGCTTGGCATAATCGTCGTGATGCGCATGAATCACAGCCTCCCGGCCGCACCCACTGCAACACTTCGGCCGGACCAAAGTGCCCCTTCGGATTGCGGCATCCACAAGGGCGTGCGCTCGATTGCGGCGGGGGTCTTCGGCCCGCCACGCGCGGGATCTAGCGGTTCGCTCTGGCCCGTGCGATTCGGTGTATCGACGCTGTGCCGCACGCTGACGTTCTGGGTATCGAGCCCTGTAGGAGCGATTCAAGTCTCTAATTGCGACCCTGTTCTTCTTGCGGTATTGCAACGCCTGGTCGTCGGTGCACGCCCTGCACCTAGGCCTGAAGGCGTCTGAATCTTTCGCCACCCTGTAGAACTTGCTCACGCTTTTGCGCTCGCCGCACCCTGTGCAGGTACGAATTCCGTTGTCGGTCATCGTTTGTTTCCTTTTCCAGCCCCGCCCCCCCACACTGGGGTTCAGTCGCCCGCCCCCTCGCGCGCGGCCTCGGCTTCATCAGCCCAGCGCCTCAGATCGTCCTGCACTTCATGCCCTCGTGGTTGCCTGGGTTGGTCATACGTATCGTGCCAGTCGGCGAGTAGTCTCAGTTTCACAGGATCTGGCAACGCCTTCCCCAGCCGCGTGATCGTCGCGTCGCGGGCGGCGATCAACTTGGCCAGTTCTGTGTTGTGCCGCGTCGAGTCGTCGCGAGCCAAAGTCATGGCGCCGAGTTTGCGCAGCCACCCATCCCGCTCAGAGCCAAGCGCTTCGTTGGCGTCGCTTAGACCCTCCGCCCGCTCGTTCGCGGCGGTGAGCCTGCCCCGCATCTCGTCCAGCAGCCCGTCCACGCGCACCTTGTCCTGCCGCGCCTGCTCGATCTTGCCCTTCTCGAAGTCTGTGAGGACGCCGGGCTTGCATGTGCAACCGGGACTCCCCTGCGAGTACTCCCGGCTCGCCTTGCAGTGCCGCTCGTGACGGTACGTGCCGGGTCCGTAGTTCGTGTTGTCAAGCTTGCTCACACCGCACCTCCGTCCTCGCTCGCGGGCTTGTCAGTGTCATTGAGGTCGTCCACTAATTCGATGCGGATGCGTTCGAGCACCCCCCACATCGCGTGATAATCGGAGATTAGGGAGTGACCGCGCTCACACCTCCATTCACGTTCAATACGCATCAAGTCGTCAACCATGCGCTGCTGGCGGATTCGTTTCATGCCACGTCTCCCGTGTCTCCCGTGTCGCTCGCCACCAGCCCGTGCGAACGAGCCAGCATCTCCATGTAATTCGCGATTCCCTCGTCGCCCAGCGGACCCGGCCACGACGTAGAGCCAAGCGCCTCCCCCTTGCCCCACGCGGCCTCAATGCCGCCCAGTTCGCGGATGATCGCGGACTGCTCGTGGACCTCAGTCGGCTCCAGCTGTTCGCCGTTGCCCTCACTGCCCTTGCCGCCAGCCTGACGCCGGTGCCAGGACAGGAGCACGACCGGCTTGTTTCCGATAGCACTCGCGAGCGGGATCAGGGTGTCGCGTAGGAACTCCACGCGCGCCTCGGTCCACTTCCCGATGTAGACCTGGTTCGTAAAGAAGTCGTGGTAGACAGGTGGGAATGTTGGTCGCTGCGTGCCTGGGATGTTGTAGAGCGAGAACTTGCCCGTGGGGTCGGCGTATTGCATGTCGGCCAGGCAGATCAGGTAGAACAGATCAGAATGGTCGGCGTCTTCGATGTCGAGTATGCGCATTGAGCCGGGCGGATGCTTCCGCACCTCCTCTCGGAGACGCATCCTGAACAGCTGGTGAGCCTCCGTGAACTCAATGCCCGGCGCTGGCCCGCCCACGTCCCGCGCGTAGATGATCTCCAGTCGCGGGATCTTGTAGCGGGCGAGCACCGCGATGGTCTCCGGTCCGTACTCGCGCGGGTCGAATGCGCACATGAGTTCCGGGGTGCCAGTCTGCATTGCGTTGCTCCTGTTCTTCTTTGAGGACGCGGAGGATGGTGGCGTAAACCGCGGACGTTATTGGAGGGTCGTCCGCCGAGTACAACACCTCGCCACTGATCTTGTTGAGTCCAAACCTGTCGCAGATCGCCGCGCGCAGCTCCTCGATCTCGTTGTAGGCGCGGCACGTCACGCATCCACACCCAGCGCATGTCGTGTGATTCTTCTTTGTCGCTTCCAGCACGTCGCTCATGTTCCGTTCTCCTGTTCGTTCAGCAGTTCGTAGATCGTGATCTCGACACCCGGGCGCTCGCCGTATTGCTTCTCGCTGTACTTCCGGCACACGAGCCCATCACCCCGCCAGTAATTCGCATCGGTCAGCGCGTCCATGACCACCTTCTCCAGATTGTCCAGGTCGTTCTTGTTCATGCCGATGTGGTATCGTGGCGCATTCGCTTTGAGCTCGCCCGCGCGCTTGCCGGTGCGATAGTGGTGCTGAGGCCGGGGCATCCAGAACGTCAGCCGCAACTCGACCCCGCACACGATCGGCTTGTCGGGGCACACCTTGATCGCCTCGTCGCGCACGGCCGCGCGCCACGCGAACGCAGTCCCGGGGTCGTACAACCTGGCCTTGCCCGTGCCCTTGAGCACGTACGGCTTGCTCCGCGGCTGCGGCTTGGGGATCCCGTAGACCCTGAACGCGATCGCGGGCTCAGTCAGCATTGTCGCCCTTCGCGTACAGCGTTCCGTCAGGATCCTCGTCTCGGATCAGGTCGAAAGTCTGCATCGTGATGTCGTCCAGTTGCTCTCGCTTCGCTTTCAGGTCGGCTTTGAGTGCGTCATGCTCGGCGAGTGCCTGCACGTGCCGCCGTTGCAACACCACGAGTCGGTGCGAGGTCTGCGGGCTGATCTGCTTCGTGGCTGTCATGGGAGGCTCCTTTGCCCTGCGCGGGCGGTGTCAATGGTGGTTCTGCGCAACGGCTCGGCCTTGCTAAAGTTCTCCAACACCTTCATCGACGATTGCAGGCTGCGATAGCTCGCGTAGTGATTCGGGACATCCCGGTACAGCTCCCTCCACGTCGCACTGGGGTTCTCGTCAAGGTGCTGCTGGATCGCCTTGTGAACATCCTGTGCCGGGCCGCGCCCTTTGAGGCAGGCCAGGCCGCCCGTACCTCCTGGCTCAAGCTGGCGGAGTATCTCAATGAACGTGTCGCGGCCGCTGGCATATACCGGATGTTCAAGTTTCGCGCCGGGCGGTGCGAGCTCCTCACATCCGCTCTCTGTGACACGCAGAACGCCAAGGCCAGCCTGCGTTGCGGATTCAATCGACGCCTTGCGGGGCCTGCTGGCAACAGCCACGTAGGCATCGCCCAGCATCCGCTTGATATTCGCCTGGCACACGACCGCACGACTCAGCGACAGCTTCGTCTCGATTAGGACGAGACCGCGTGTGTCCCAGTTCACGCCCACATGGTCGATCGCCGAGTAGTAGTACGGCACTTCGGTGTACGCCACCATGCCGCGCGCTTCGATCCACGACTGAATCGGCGCTGTCATCTCGTGCTCGTACTTCATCGCCGCCCCCTCTTGACCCGGCACGCGGCAAGCCTGCGCCGCGACCCGTCCGCGAACAGCAGGTGCACGACGTTGCAGAACTGCGATTTCGTCACACGCTCGACCACGGCCGGGGCGGGCGGGTCGAGCGGGTTGTACTGCTGGACCTTCACGCACTCGCCCGTCTCGAACGTCTGCCAGCTCGCGAGTTCTTGGCGCGCGACTCGATTCATGGCGCGTTCCGATGGTGGCTGGTCGCGCCAGGTCATTCGGGGAACTCCTGAACGCGCAGCCACTCTGCCCGCGTGCTTAAGTCGATCCATTGGTAATACAGATCGCTGTCCAACTGATCGCCGATCAACCCGGCGGCGACGTGCACAGCCAGTTCGAGGATGTGGATGCGCTCTTCCAGATGCTCGCGAGGTTGCGTGGTTGTTGTGCTCATGCCTGCTCCTTCGCAAACAGCGGCGCGTCGCCCGCGTCGTCGCTCCGGTGCGTGGCCGGGTTCGCGTCCTTGCCGATGCGGTCGTTGGCCATTTTGACGTACTCGGGGTTGAGTTCGATGCCGGTCCAGTCGCGGCCGAGGCGGTTGGCGGCGATGGCGGTCGTGCCCGCGCCCATGAACGGGTCGAGGACGCGGCAGGGGACGGACCTGGTTCGCGTATCGAGCGGGCAGTTGCACGCAGCCATCCAGCCGACCGTCTTGGTCTCGGTCACGTGCCGCTGCTCGTCGCGGTTGGCCCGCCCGGTCTCATCGCTCACGTTGTTCCGCCCGGGTCGCGTCGGCTTGCGGTCCTTCTCCACCACCCGCACCCACGCCGCGCCGCACGCCGGGCAGCACCCGCGCTCGCTCGTCGCGGCCTTGATGCAGCGGGTGGGGAGTTCGATTGGGAACGTCGCGAAGTGCGCGCCCGCGAACCCGTCGTGCGCGATCTTCCAGACATCTCGCGGCGTTCTCATCCCATCGCTGCTTGGTGTATCGCCGGAATACACCGGGTTGCCGTTGTTGCCCGGAGCCTTCACGCCGCCGATCGGTGGCATGGCATCCCACGATCCGGTCGCGCCCTTCTCCCTGATTGCGTGCAAGTCAAAGTAGCACCGCGCTCGCTTCGTCAACTGAAACACGAACTCGTAACTCGACGTGCAGCGGTCCTGCTGCGAGCCCGGCATCGGCGCAGGCTTGTGCCAGATAATCGCGCTGCGCAGCCACCAGCCGTCCGCCTGCAGCGCGAACGCGACCCGCCAGGGCATACCCATGAGATCCTTCGGCTTGACACCTGCGGGGCGCTTCGCCACTGTATTTCGGCTGCTATGGGGAATCCTTTTCTGCCCAACGCCCTCGCCCGAAAGGTGCGGCCGAGTTTTTGCGTGTGCATTGAACCCCGCGCCTTGGTTCGCGTTGTACGAATCCCCCAAGTTCACAAAGCACACGCCGTCGTCGCGCAGCACGCGCTTGACCCCCTTGAACACCTCGACCAGCCACGCCACGTACTCGTCCGGCGTGGACTGGAGCCCGCCCTGGCGGTCGATCCGCTTCGCGCCGCACTTGTGGCAAACCCCTGTCACCGACTTCACCGTTACGTCACGGGTAGACCATGACGCCGGAGGGTTGGGAAGATCCGGGCGTGTTGGGTCTTTCGCGGTATAGTTTTTTTCGGGTGTTCCGCGTAGTTGCCGCTTCAGTTTTCTATCATCACAGTGTTTGCAGTCTCCGGTGAACTTGTCCATATTCCCACCGCACTCAATACAACCATCAGCGAACGACCTTTGTGCATCGTTGTGATCGCACGTCGCGTCCCCACCCTCCCACTCCGCCGTGCCGTAGTCGCGCAGGCCGAAGTACGGCGGGCTCGTCACCACGCAATGAAAGTGCCGCTCGGGCAGCGTCGCCAGCACCTCGATCGCGTCGCCGGTGTCGATCACAGCGCCCTCCAGATCGCCCACGCCAGCAGCCACAGTGCCACGCCGACCGGCAGGCCGACTCGCAGGCAGCGGAGGTTCACACCGGGCTTACTCGGCACGGGCGGCCTCCTTGCGCATGGCGTCGGCGAGCGTCGGCAAGTTCTTGCGAAGTCGCCGAGCAATACAGCCGTAGCACTCACCGCATTCTTTCGTTCCGTCGAAGCATCGCGCGCCGTTGAGCGCGGGGTGCGACGACACATCGCCGAGTAGTTCCTCAATCTCGGTCAGCATCTCGTCCGCAGTCGGCTTCGTGTCGGTCATCGCTTGTCCTCCGCCCGCTCCGCCAGCACCGCGAGGATCATGGCGCAGATCGCACCGGCCAGCGTGTCTCCCTCGCCTTCGGCTGTTGGGTGCCCCACTGTGTCATACATTGCGTCGAAATACTGCCCGTCGTGATGCCACCACATTTCAAACCCGCATTGCAGGATCTCCCTCGCCGCCTCCAGCGCCGCGTTCGCGTCGTGGAGGTAGTCGGGGAGCCAGTTGCGACGGTCGCTCAGCGGCGATTTTCCCGTTGCCTGCCGCGATACGGAAGCATCGCATATTTCCGTCCACCCCATCGCCTCCGCGATCGCGCGATTCGTGGCGGTGTCGGTCATTGTGTTTTCTCCATGATCGTCCTGAACGAGCCCCAGTCACAACGAACGATCCCGCCGGTTTCAGTCAGCCGGTCCACAATCGACGCGCCCAGCGACTCGGCTAGCGACTGGTCGGTCAGGTTCCCAATGAGAATCGTGTCCACCGTCGCGTCGTAGCGGTGGTCGATGATGTACGTCAGCATCCGGTCCTCGAATGGCGTCTCGCCACGCTCTTGGATCTCGTCGATGATGAGCAGCGGTGGTCGGATCAGTTCCGCAACCGCCTCCAACTGCGTGCGGGGCGCGTCGTTGCCCAGCGCCGCGCGCAGCCACAGGAACACGTCCATCGCCTTGAGGTACAGTGAGGCTCGCCCCACACTAGAACTGCGGACAACGGCCTGCTGTGCGATCTGGGTCTTGCCAGTCCCTCTCGGGCCGATCAGGGCGATCAGGAAGCCGCCGCCGAGTTGCCCCACCACGCGGTCGCGGGCTCGGGTCCAGGCCTTGACCTCAGCTCCTGTGTCGCGCAGCTCGCGGATCTGGTGGCGCTTCGGGATGTTCGCCCGATGCACGAGCGAGAGCGAGGCGGTCTTGTCGCTCACGTCCAACCCAGGCTGGGTGCGGAACAGATCCATCATGCACTCGGCTACGCTCACGGCGTCTGGTTCGCCTGGGCCTCTCAAGCGAAACTGGAAGAGATCGTGGGCGGCTATGGCCGTCTGCTCGTCCCGCCGGGTGGGTTCCGTCTCGGTCGGCATATCAATCTCTCCAAATGGTTTCATGGCTGCTGTGGATATCACGAGTGTGCGATACGACTTCGGTTGAACCCTTGTGGAACTGGAGGGCGTAAACAAACTCATGCCCGTCTTCGCAGGAAAACGCGAGTTCGATTCGCACACCACGTCCCGCTGGCGGGTAGCGTGGGTCAATTGCCACGCCGTTGCTGTCGATGGTAACGCACCCATTGCGCTGCCCTGGAGAAATACAATCCAGCCGAACAGGATGGATGTTTGAACCGCCGCAGACCGGGCAAGCAAGCAGCGTGGTGTGTTCGCCCGCTTGCTGTACTGGGATTCCAACAATGGCATTGCTCACGGCTCGTCCTCCATTAGATTTGGGATCTTCACCTCGGGCTGCGCGAACTCACGGGCGCGCTTGTCGGCGCGGTGTTGCGGCGTGCCTGCGTTTCCGCCCGCCCTGTTTCTTTCCCACGTGCGGACGGCCGCCATCCAGTCTTTCATCTTGACCTTCCCCACCAGCCACCCGTTGCTCTCGTAGTGAGCCATCCACGCCTCGGGGTCCACGGCGTTCTTGCGTTCCCGGCAGTAGGCCCGGACCTGCTCGACGGTGGGCTGGGCGAAGGTCTTTTTTGGGGCGCGCTTGCTCTGAGATATCTTCTCTTCTGAAGATGAAGATGAAGATGAAGATGAAGATGAAGAGCGTACCTCGTTGCGCGATTCCTGCGCCGGTTCTGCGCTCGTTCTGCGCGCCCGTGCGCGATGTTCTGCGCGGCCCTCTTCGTCGCGCATCATGCGTTTAGAGCAAATGGAGCCGGTTTCTTCGTCTCGAAACACCACTCCGTTGGTCAGCAACTCGTCGATAAACTTGCGCTTACAGGAACACTCGCGTGCTATTTCAGGAATCGTCCAGGGGACACGATTCGTTTCCAGAACGCCACACTTTTCTGACTCGAACATGAGGCACAGCATGTCCACGAACACCCCCCGGGCGGTCGGGCTGCACCGGCGCAGGTTCGGATCCTTGCGCCAGTCACCGGGATAGAACAGGAATGCGGGTCGCCGTGCCATCCGTGGCTCCTCAGTCGGGCTTGGGCTCGCGTGCGGCGGCGAGGAGGGGCATGAGGGCGTCACAAAGCCGCTTTACGTTGTCGCCCAGCGGCGGGCCAAAGTCGTCGAATTCGATCGCGACAGCGAGATCCGCCTGCGCCAAGTCTGCCGCATCCACCAGCCGCTCGACCCGCTTGACGTACGCCGCCGGGTCGGGGATGTCGCGGAGGGCGTTCCAGCACGCGGCAACACGCTCGGCTCGCTCGACCGACATGTGCCCGCACTCACCATCGCCATACTCGTGGAGTTCGCGGATGTGGCCGATGGTGATGTTCTTGTACCCGCTCGCGTCTTTGGTCAATACGGGCGTGTCCTCTAGCGTGCCCACTGTAAATAGCGGGTGTTCCTGATCATCCATCACTGCGCTCCCTTCGCGGCTGCGCCCATCTTCGTCAACTGAGCGTGTAGTTCGACTTGCTCTGCTTTGATCGCAGCAATGCCAGCGTCGAGACGAAGCACGGTTTCCATATTCACGTTCACATCGTCGTCAGCCCCGGTGGCGTTCGGCTTGCCTTCGTCTAGAACCGGGAATGGCACAGGATCCGGCCCCTTCTTCACCACCTTTGCGATCTCCGCCAGCCAGGCGATGTTCGTCTCTTCAACGTCACAGAGTTGATAACCGATGGCCACAAGCACATCGAACACTCCGGTCAAGTTGTTCTTACTGGTTGGTGGCAGCATTTTCTTGAACTTGTCGCGTGTCATGTTTGCGCTCCCTTCGCGGCGGCCTCGGCGGCGGTGCGATACACGCGGATCGCTTCGTGGATACCGTCGAGGAAGTCTTGACTTCGCACCGGCCTGTCGGGGCGACTCAGAAGCGCTTGTTCTGCTGCTTGCAGCCGGTCGATCAGGGCGTCGTACCAGTTGATGGCGGCGCGGGCCTCGTCGGTCGGACAGTGTGAGACAATGGATCGCACAGCGTCCATCAGCGTCATCGACGGCGGTGCGGTCATGGTGTGGCTCCTGTGCATTCCTGCCAGGGCCTCGGTGGGGATCGCCCTGTCTGTGATGATGAGGTTTTCAATCCGTCGCCTGCTCGCGTCTGTCACGTCTGGTCTCCCGGCTCGGCCGCGGCTAGGGCGGCGGTGATTACCTCTTGCCCTTCCCGGCAGTCAGAACGCGGGTCTTGCCAATCAAGACGGATAGCGCCGAACAGTTCACTGCACCGATTCAGCGCCGCCAGCAGCCCCGCGTTCGCGTCGAGCAGGACGCCCACGTCGCGCTTGTAGACCGTGGACTGGTTCAGTGGACCGTCTCGGAGGACAAGGCCCTCGCAGACCTGCTCGTACCTATTGCGAATCTCAGCCATCGTCGGCAGCGGTTGCGGTTCGTTCGTCATTGCGTTGTCTCCAGTATCGCCGCGCGGCCTTGCCGGAACGTCTCCATCCGCTCGATCATCGCCAGTGACCGGCAGCCATGTTCGTACCCCTGCCGGTACGAATCGTGCTCGCACCCGCCGCGGCCGCGCGACAGGCGTCCGTCCATAAACCCGCGGTCGTAGTAGTCGCCGATGGCGTCGCAGCGGCGGGTGAGGTCCATCGTGGGGTCGGGGCTGGGCATCAGGTGGCCCCCCTGGGCATAACAGAGAGCCTCGTCACCGGGCCATCAGGGCATTTACAGAGGTCGGCGTGCTTGTCGCAGATCGCGCAGACTCGCGTCACGACGCCCGTACAACGCCGAAGTGTGGCGACCCGCTCGTCGCGATCCTCACAGAGACACCGGCCGGGAAACTCCTGTTTGCACTTCAAGCAGAGCATCACTCCCCCTCCGCCACGCGCACGCGGATGTAGCCGTAGTTATAACTGACATGGCCGCCTTGAGCTTTGTCCCAATCTCGCGACTGCTGTTGTTCGGTTCGTACTTGTTTCAGGCTTGCGGCCAGAGGCACGCCAGCCCACGCGAACAACACGGTGCCTTCGCTTCGCCTGAATCCAGCGGGCTTGCCATCCATCGTGTGCATGTAGTACGTCTTGTCTTTGCGTTTGCTCATCGCGTCGGCTCCTCACTTGATCCCGGCCGCGTCCATCTCGGAGATCACGTCGTCCATCTCGCCGGGCTTGCAGTCGGTCGTGGTCGTGTTGGTGGTCGGCGGGGCGTCTGGTGCCAATGGCGGTGCGTCGTCATTGATCTTCTCGCGCACGCGAATCGCGTCCTTCGTCTCGCGTCCGAACGGCACTCGCGTTGGGTAGAGCGTGATGCGGTGCCCGATCCAGTCCTTCGCCTCCGACTTGCCAAGCAGGTGCTTGATGCTGTCGGCGTTGGTCGTGTTGCACACAAACTTCTTCTTGGTTTCCTTGAACGCGAGGACGGGCTTGCGCTTCGACTCTTTCGCCCCACGGACGCGCATGTCCTCCCAGCGGGCGTCCGTGACGGTCAGCGTCACGTCCTTCCCCTTGAACTCAACCGCGTTCAGATAGTCCTTCGGGAACATCAGTTCCCCGTCCAGCGTCACTTTGTCGGCCATTGCAAAACTCCTCAGGAATGGTGCGTGTCGTCGTCTCCAGACGCAGATTCAGCACCGATGGTTATTCCAGGATCCTCAATCAACCAATCCGGCGGCTCCAGCAGCACGGGCACGGCCGAGTCCGACCGCCCGGGCCAGTTGCTTGCGCGTTCGCACGCCAGCACCTTGCCGATCAGCCGCTTCGCCTCTCGCTCGCCCTCGCGCAGAAACGCGGGCGACAACTCGAACGGCACCACGTCGTACGGCTCGTCGGCCTCCACGCAGAGCAGCACGAAGCGATCTCGCTTGAACAGCGTGGCGTAGATGTAGGCCTGGACGTGGTAGCCGAAGTCCAGGATGGTCCGCGTGATCGTCCGCTCGTCGCACGACCGGACCTTCTTCAAGTCCACCAGCGGCTCATCCGTCAGCGCATCGACCCGCGCCTTCATCAGCAGGCCGTGCGCCTCGCCGACCACCGACACCTCCGTCGCCTCCATCCGCCCCGTCCACTCTCGCACGAACTGGTGGGCGCGCAGGCTGCGGCTCATCCCGACCAGCTTCTCGTGCTGCACCATCGTCAGGATGTACTTGCCGTCGTTCTCGTCCTTGAACCCGTCCCACTCCGCGCCACGCCGCGCCTTGCCGCGCCAGATCGTGACCGCCTCCATCGCCAGTTCGGGTTCGAGAAACACCGTGTGCAGCGCGCTGCCGAGCGTCATGTCGTCCGTCACCTTCACGGTCGCGATGCCAGCGCGGGCCGCGCGGTAGTGTGCTGGCGACTGTCGCATGGCCTTCAGGATCGACTGGCTGGGCAGATCCCACGCGAGGTACTGCTCAAACGGCACGTGCGGGTACACGCCGGGCGAGGGGGGGGTGGTCATAGTGCGCTCCCGGGGCCGGTATCCTTTGCGTTTGCGATCGGCTCACCCCTGTAGAGATCCTGCGTGTAGAGCGTCTTCCCCTTCACCGCCTCCGCGATCTCCCCCATCGCCTTCACGATCAACCCATGACCCACCGCGTTTGCTATCCCGGCCTTCGTGATCGCGGCTTCGAGGTCGCAGAGTTGCAGGCCGATAAGCACTGATATCTCACGGGTCTTTCGTGCGCGCGAATAGTCGTCCGGGCGATCTTCTTTGATAATCGCGGCACACAACTTGTGCCACCGCGCCTCGAAGGTGTCTCGTGTCATCGCGTAGCTCCTGTCTGCGGCCAGCGCCGCGTAAAGTCGCCGCCCGGTCCGAGCAGCACCAGCGGCGGGTCGTCGCCGTATATCTCGATGGCGAGCTCGCGCGGGTTGGGCCGGTCCTCCATGTCCAACTTGGCGTCCTCGAAGAAATGGCCGTTCGGGCAGTACCACCCGGGCGGCATGGCCTTCGCGCCGGTATCGCGCTCGGCCTCGGTTGCCCCCCAATACTCAAGTTCCTCGACGCACTTGGGGTAGTTGCACTTCACGACGCCACCTGCCGGTGCGAAGTGTCCTCGGCGTCGAGGATCCGGCGGGCGAGGGACTGCATCCGCTCGGCCTCCCATGCCGCGGCGTGGATGCGATCCATCTCGGCGTACAGGGAGGCCTTGACAGATTCAGCGCCGGGGTGTGGCTCCTCCATATCCAACACGGACGCCTGCGCGCACGCGATTCCTCGGATAGCGAGGTTGAGCGCTCGGGCCACTCGCTGCGACACCCGTTCCAACTCCGCCCGCAGATCGTCAATCGTTGCGATCGGTGTCATGGCGTTGCTCCTGTAAAACCCGCGCGCGGCCTACGCAGCCGCGACGGGCGATTACGAAACCCAAAACCCCGCGCCGCGTTTTGCGGCAGCGCGGGGCTGGAGGGAGAGAGAGAAGAAAACGGCGCAGTCGCCCGTCGGCGAACGCAGCGCGCAACCAGCCTTCGGGACGCTGGAATCCCACCCGGCCGTCGCCGCAACTCGCCACCATACGGTGACGCTGCGCCCTTTTTGTGGTCGCTGGCCCATGGCCACGCGCCGGTTGGGGCGGGTCGTGTAATCTGCGCGCTGCTCTGCGCCATGGCTAAGAGAAAACAGAACCCGCGACGGCGGTGGTCCACGCCGACGCGGTGCGTGCATGGCCGCAGTCCGTGCGGCGCTCGATGATGCGAAAGTACCGACCCGCGCGGAGCCCCAAAGCCCGAAGGCCGGTAACGCTCGGTGCGCGGGTCGGCGGAGGAGACTTGCTTGTGTGTGTTCGTCATCCCCCACCGCCAGTCGGTCCAGCCGGATACCACGTCATCTGGCGCGACCCGCGCACCGAGCACACGCGCGCGTCGCCGTTGTGAATCAGTCCCATCTCCCGCAACTCGGGCAGACGCCGACCCGCGACGAAGCGGTCCATGAACCCGCACCGCTTGTCGATCTCGCCCGCGGTCATGCCGGGCGTGGCGCGGACGGCCTCTAGACACGCCGTGCGCTGGCGAGTCGCGTTGCCGCTCGACTCGGCTGTGGCCGCCGCCCGGTGCGACGTTGCGGGGTCGGCGCGGCGGGCACGGGCGTGGGCGCTGAAGAGGGGCGCGTTGCTTGGGACGCCGTAGGTGGTCACTCGCGACCTCCTCGCCCGAACCGGGCGCGCAGCCACGCGGCGATCGCCACGCCCGCCAGTTCGGCTTCTTTCAGTGTGTCCCGTTCCCCGCGCCCAGCGTCCCGCCCGGCGTACCCCGCGCCCGCAGGAGGCTCGTCATCGTCCGGTTCTCTGTAACCAACTGAGCTACGCGCCCGCCCAGGCCCGGAGCCGCCGACCGCGGCTTGGTCGCTGCCAAGATCAATCGGAGCGACCGCGATCGACGTTTCCGGGTCCGGTTGCGGGCTGGGGTTGGCTGCGACCATTGGGGCCTCCGATTGATCCACCCCAAGATACGGCTTTTTGCCCCCCTCGTCAACACCCGTTCTCGGATTTTCGTCGGCGACCGTACCCCGGGACGCGCCTAAACCCAGGCTATCACGCACTTTCGAGAGGGTAAGTTTTTCTTGCGGGGTGAAATAATGGCGGTAGAGGATCTTGCTGACGGCACCGGGATCGCGGTGGCCGGTCACCTTCGCGATCTGCATGGCGCTCCACCCCTCGTGGTCGGCGAACTGAACAAAGCTCTTACGCAGGCTGTTGTAGCCCACCTTTGCCGGCGAGATCCCGGCCTTGCTGCAGTCGATCTTGAACGTCTCCCGCCGTGTGAACGGCGACCAGATCGGATCCTCGGACGCCCGGCCTGACGTGTAGCGGACCAGCGAGTCCATCACCTCCTCGGGCAGCTTGATCCACCGGGCGTGCCCGGTCTTGGAATCGATGGCCCGCAGGGCGATTCCCCCGTGCTCGTGGTCGATGTCGCCGACCCGCAGGCGCCGCGTCTCAGACGCCCGCAGGGCCGAGAACAGCATGAGCTGGTACAGGTCCAGCCGCCTGGTCGCCTGCCCGCCCTGGTCCCGCAGGTGCGCGAAAAGGGCGCGTAGCTCTTCGCGGCTCAAGGGGCGGCTGCCGCTCTCGTAGATGTTGCGAACGAACGTCAGGCCGGCGGACGGATCGACGGGCAGATACCCTTCGTCGTGCAGGAACCGCCCCCACAGCCGGAGCTTCTTGAGGTTGTCGTTGTGGGTGGCGGACTTGCGCCCGGCCCGCACGAGCCGCGTGAGGTGGTCCCGCATGTCGTCCCGGGTCACGTCGGCGGCCACGTTCCATCGATAGTCCACCGCCATGCGGCCGATCAGCCGGACGGTCTGGCCCCGGCGTACGGTCGAGCCGCTGCGCCGCTCCAGCTCGCCGTCGAACGCGGTGAGCAATGTGGGGATGAGCGCCGTCCTGACGACCCCCTGTACGGATTGGGGCTCGGCTGACATCGCCTCATCGGTAGCGTCTAACTCCCGGCAGGTCAAGGAGATACAGGCGGATTCGCCCACCACAAGGGACATCTCGACCCGAACCCGCACAATCTCGCTCCCCGAGCCACCCGCGCGGAGGCTAACAGATTCCGGCCGGGTGTCAATGGGGTGAAAGCCCTATTCGGGGGCGACCGGCGGGGCGTGGCGGGCCGAACCGCTCGATGTCGGATTCACGCCAGAGCTTGACGTGGCCAGTGTCGATGGCGGGCTTGATCCCCAGCTGCGCTGCTCGGTCGTGGACGGTACGAACCGAGATGCCGATCCGGGCGGCGAGCTGGCGGGTTGTGAGTATGTTAGTCATCGGGATGGGGATCTTCCATATCGTCTTGCATCGTGTCTCCAAACTGACGGAACCAGTTTTTTATCTGTTCTCGCGTTGCCAATTTGCCCGGCTTCCATTCGCCCGAGTAATTGAGAATAGACCGCCGGAGACTGTCATCTGCCTCAACGGTATATCGGATGAGAACTTTCATGCGGTTGCTCCTGTACGGCCCTGGCCGTGGGCTCGTTTACTTTCCATAGATCATAAGGTCAATGTGGTTTTCCAATTCCGCGATCGTGAGGAAATGATCCCCGGTCGGTTCCCCGTCCGTGTCTATGACATGGTAAGACTTGCTCTCGCTCGTCAAGTGGGGGAATACGTCCTTATCTCGCAACCATCGCCAATGATGCCCCCTGTACCGCCCTACCTTGCTTGCGGCTTTCTTACTTGCCATTGTCTGTACCCTTTGGGTTGAGGTTGCGTTCGTCATCTACCATATTATACGCACCATCGTGCGGATTGTTGCCTCTTCGCCAAGATTATTCGCAAGATCGTGCAGATTCTCGGACAGGAGCCGAACAGTCTGCCAGTTAGGCCGCTGCTCGTGCGGCCTCCGTACGGCGTGCGGTGCCTGGGCGGGTAGCGTGGGGCTCTGGTGCCATGCGGGCTGGCGTGGCTTAGGGGCGGGCTGAGGCGGTCAGCCTACAATCCGCCATGCTGACACCGCGGGAAGTGACCATCAGGCTAACGGCGGTCAAAGACCTGCCGACCGAGGCTGTCTGGGTCGGGGAGAATGAGCCGCTTCATCAGATATTCCCTGGTCGGTTCTACTCGCGCGCCCAACTCGAAACCGCCGCGGGCCAGCCGCTCGCCCCGGGCGGCAGGGCGTACCCGTGTGGCGACGCGATCGTGTGGCGCGAGCCATGATCTCCCGCCGCGAACTCTTCCGCCGCGCGATCGCGCTGCCGGTGCTGGCGGCGGTGGGTGCGGTGGTTGCGCGCAAGCGGTTGACGAATCGCCGCCTGCCGACGCGGGTGCGATTCCAAAAAGTAATGGCCAGGCCAGTGCGCGAGGGCGGCTACCGCCTTGTCGCCTACTCGCCGGCATCTGCACGCGTCAAGGTCACGACCTTGTGGGTCTCGGGCGGCGGCACCTGCGTCGTGTGCGACTAACCGCACCCACCCGTAGTCAGCCCGCATTGCGTGCACTTGTCCCTGCATCCACTCTGTCGCTCCAGCGGCCCGCCGCACGCGATGCACGCGGTGGGGGGCGAGTCGCCGCCGCCGGGGTCGCCCGGGCAGCGGCCGATACTGGCAGTCCAGTTGAACTCGATCTCAGCCATAGACAGTAGCCGCGTGCTGCCGGGTGCCTCAATAAGGGACCGGTTCGCGGCAATGCCTGGTATGCAGGTTTCGAGTCGAAGTGGAACCGGAACCTCCAACTCCGCCCTTGTGATCGGCAACCCCGGATTGACCACTACTGTCGCCGCCGACTGTCCCGTTTCCGGGTTCATATACCATGCGTGGCTGGCGAGATTATCTCGGGCTGTGCGTGTCGAGACTTCAGGGTTGAATATCGCGGATCGACCCTCGCTTGCGGTCCCGACATAGCCCCCGATGCTGGGATCCCAATGGATCAGGTCAAAGCCCGCCTCTGTCGTAGGGAAAGACGCGTGGATCCTGATACGATACAAGAAGTCTTGCGAGCCCGGGAACTCGCTCGTGAATACCCCGAAGAACCCGCATTGCGAAGGCGGCCCCACAGGCCCCAGCCAAACTCGCAAGTTGACGAGATCAGCGTCGAGCTCCACGAGCGGAAATCGCGGCCTTGGATCCCATTCCAGGTGAAGCAACCCATTGAGCGTCACCAATAGAGAGGGTTCTTCCGGCGACCCGTGCAGACGCGTCCGTGTGCCGCACGTCGCGAGTCGAGGATTCGCGCGCGTTCCTCTATCGCCACAGCACATCGCGTCCGGATCCGGCGGCTGAATGATCGGCCCGTCGCAGCAGCACGGCGCGCCGCCCTCGTCGGTCAACAGCTTGCGGTCGCGAATGACCAGCCGCCGGTCTTTCAGCAGCAGCGCAGGCACGGGTCAAGCGTTGCCCATCCGGTACACCACCGGGTTCGTGATCGTGATGAGCGGGTTGGCGATCAGGTCGTGCAGCGCGTTCTGGTCCACGCCCGCCCAGACCGTCACGGTCGTGATCGTCATCGCGCGGCCGAGCTTCGAGGTGTCGAACACGCCGAGCGGACCAAGCCAGTTGAGCGCGGTGATCGTCCCGCTCTGCCGCCACATGGCTGTCCCGCCGTGCAGGTTGACCGTGCCGAACGTGTTGGTGCCCGCGTTCACGTCCGCACCCCCACCCCACACCGTCAGCGTGGTGGCTCCACGCTCCGTCACCCACGAGCCGCCGCCGATCTCTACCAGCGTCGGGTCGGTCGAACTTGAGTCCGGCATGTTCACCAGCCCGGTCCCACTGATCCGCACGGTAGTGGCGGCGACAGGTGTGTTCACGTCAACGATGCCCGACGCACACTCCACCACCGTCGCGGTGCCGATCGTCTGCAGGACCGTGCGGCGGGTGCCAGGCCCGCTCGATCGAACGAGGTCGCACACGTCGGCGCTGCCGTCGATCGCGTAGAAGAACGTGCCGCCGCCCGCTTTGTTGTCGAAGATCGAATCGGAGTCCGCGCTGATCTCGGCCTTGAACGGCGTGCCGCTGGTCCCCACGTCGGCAACCCACGGGTGCGCCAGGTGCACCTTGCCGAGCCCGTTCGCGCCCAGGCCCGACTTGTCGATGTTGCCGGTGACGTTGGTGGCGCCCTGGACGAAGAAGATGTCGTCACCATCCGTCACGCCCGCCGCGATCGTTGCCGTGTTTTCTACATTGTCACTTGCCATTGCCCCGTCCCCTTGTCTATGTGTCTTTCCTCAGCACTACGGTGATCGCGACCCGCATGGCCGCGCTGTTCTCGGTCGTGGTGCGCACACGCGACCACGGGGCCTTCACGGTGATCTCCGAACTCTGCGCCGCATTGTTCAGCGTTGTGGCGCCGAACCACCCGATGTGATCGTGCGAGTCCTCGATGGTGAACTGCGGGTCCGTACCGCTGTCCGGCGTGCCGCTGACATTCCCGGCCGCGACGACATAGGTGTCGAAATCTTCGTTCGACCACTCGAAGGTTGTGTTGAGTGCGGCGGCGTTCAGGAAGGTTTCTTGTACGGTTTTCGTATTTATCGCCATTGTTCGGATCCTGGTCGGCTTGATGTGGTTGGGGTTGGCGTATAGTGGGACAGGAGGTAATGCCGATGCGATTCTCGACACTGGTTGGTATGGTGTTCGGCCTGCTCTGCGTGGTGGCGTTTGCCGTGTCGGTGGCGTTCTGCTTGGGCACGTGCGCGAAGGTCGGCGACAGCATTGCAAACGCGCCTCCGAGCCCGACAATGGAGCGCATTGACACCACGCCCGATGACCGTGTCGCTAGGCAGTTGGTGATGGAGGTGTTTCAGCAGAGCGGCATACTTGCCCAAATCGGGTCCGAGACAGGGTGGAAGGGGGCGATTGTCCGCGAGGGCTTCTACGACCTGTCGTTCGACGACAAGACGGCCGTCGCTAGCAACGTATGGATCTGGTTCTGCGACGGTTCTTCTCCCTCGCGATCGGTCACGCTCAGGGACGAGCGCACCAACAAGAAGATCGGTAGCTACACACCGGCATACGGGCTCAAGCTGCGATAGTACTGGCGCGGAGATAGTCATTCAGCACCCGCCGTTCCAGAGTCCCCGCCGAGACCAACGCCCGAGCCCTCCGCACCGCCGGGCGCGGCGGGCGGCACGGCCGCATCCCCGCCGCCAGGCTCGCACGGCGCGAACGCGGGCTGCTCGTGAAAGAACCACACCTCTCGCCCGTCCGACCACCTGAAGCCACGCACGCCCGTGCCCGGTGCAACCGATCGCGCGTCGATCTCCAGTGGCGGCCGCTCATCTACCGGCACAACGCCGGGCAGTGGGTGCACGCCGAACTCCGTCTCCTCTTCCAGCGTGTACGTCCACTCGGCTGGCCCGATGACCACCGGGTCGGGCGAGATGATGCGGGCGAAGATGGGTACTGGTATAGCCATTAGAATCCGGGGAACTGCGGCAGGTTTTGCCAGGACTGTAACAGCGACGGCTCCACAACGTACTTGGCCTTCTGCAACATGATCGGGAGCTTCGGTTGAAGCGGTTCGGTGTTGTTTTTCGGGGCCTCGATATCCAGCGTCATGTACGGATCGCGGGTGAACCCAACCGCCGGTACAGAGTTGGGGCGATACGGCAGATCCCCCGGCAGTCGCGGGTTGTCATTGGTGAACGGTGGATACGATCCCGGCAGCGCCGTCAGGAATCGCGTGCCGGTGTCGAGTTCCCAGTTGGCCGCCACCTCGTACTCCGTCGTGCTGATCGCCGAGGCGTCCGCGAACAGGAAGCGATACAGGCCCTGGGGGTTGCCGCCGTCCGGCAACTGGTGGATGTAGTTGTACTGATCGAAGATCTCGCGGAAGGTCGCCGCGCTCGGGCTGGTCAGCTTCCACTTGACGCGATAGACCGGGCGCGGCTCGATGATTCGGTTGAGCGTCCATCCCCACTTCAGGCCCTTGACCTGTAGCCCGCTGACAGGATCCTTATCTATCACCTCTGTCAGTGTCGCGTACGGAATCTCAACGATCTCCTCGCGCACCCCGACCTGATGCAGGAGTTGGTGCGCCGTCATCGGTTCCGGCTCTGGATTTTCGGTGTTGGCGTTGCGGATCTCGGGCGTCGTGTAGGTGATGACAACCGCCGAGCCGCCACTGTCTCCGTGCTGGTCCGCGTCGAAACTGCGCGCGCGACACGGCGGATCCAGCGGGTGCGCCGCGAACCGCGGCGGCATCCTGTTTGCGCCCCAGACGATGTCCTCCGGTCGCACATTCTCTATGTAGATCGTGCGTGTGCGACGACGCGCCCCGGAGTACGCATAACTGAGAGTGCCGCCCGGGTTGCGCAGGTCCAGTTGAGACATCAGGGCACCGCTCCGATCATGCTGCGCGTGCTGCCAATCGCGACGTTGCGGAGCAGCGCGGCTGTGTTCGTCGCCTGCCGCTGCACCGACTCCCGAATGACGCCCACGTCACTCTTGATGTCCGCCGCGATCTTCGTCAGGTTGAATGAAGGAATGTCCGAGTCTGGCTTGGCAGCCACGCGGGCCGTGAAGTCGGTTAGCATCCGCGCAAGCGATGCGGCCAATTCCGCCGCGAAGTCGCGATTGGCTATCGCGTCCAGTTCTTCGCCAGCCCTTCCCACCGCCCTGAAGCGGTCCAGCGCCTCTGCGTTCGTCACGCCACCAAGCGTTGCGCGTGCAAACTTGGTCGTGCCCAAAAGCCCAGCGATCGCGAACAGCCCGCGAGCGCTTACCTCTGTCGCCTTGATCGACACCGCGATGGCCTGCCACACCTCGGCGATGAAGGCTGCGGCGTGCATGAGCCCTTTCCAGATCCCCTCCACAACGGCCGAGATATCCGCGGCGTCACCGAGCCACTTAGCGATTGCGAACACGAACGGAGCAACCCGAAGCGCGAGCTGCTGGCCGAAGCCCGTCATCGCCTCCCGAATATCCAAGATGGCGTCGTTCGCAATCTCGATCTTCTTGGTGTCGATCGCGCTTAGGGCCGTTCCGAACCGCTTGGTTCTTTCCCGCGCATCCTCAAGCGCCTCGCTGCCCGCGTCCAGCAGGTTCTTCAGCGCAACGCCCTCAGAGTCGAATAGCTTGAACGCCAGCCTCACCTTGTCCTTCTGCGAGATGCCCGCCCACGCTTCGACGATCGCCTCGAACTGCTTGTCGAGACCGAGTGCACCGAGCTTCTTGGCGTTGATGCCCATCTCTTTGAGCGCGCCCTGCGCCTCGCCCGTCCCGACCGCCGCCTCCGATATGCGGCGCGTCATACGCTGCAACGCCATGTCGAAGGTGGTCACGTTCACCCCAGCCTTCGCGGCCGCCAGCCGGAACGCGGCCAGCGCCTGGGTCGAGATCCCCAGCTTGGATGCGGTCTTGGCGAGAATGTCGGCGGACGCAAACCCCGCCTTCGTCATTGCGATCAGCTTGACGGCCACGACAGTTGCCATAGCGGTAGCCGCCGCAGCGATCACCGCGAACCCGATCGCCACGCCCTTGGCGAACGAGCGGAACTTCATCGCGAATGTCCGCGTCGTCTTCTGCGCCTTGCCCATCCCCTTCTCGAACTTGCCCGTCGAGGCCGAGAGAATGACTGCCATTTTGGCGACTGTGGTGGCAATATCTACGCCGCTCCCTTCTTGTTGTTGTCGCTGGACGTAAGTCCAGTCGCCGCCAGCGCCGCCAGTGAGATCGCGCCCAACGCTTCGAGCATCAGATCCGACACCGGCCACGGG
>LAZR01000832.1_pt1 | contig 21204 bp, 17 predicted proteins | sample 329461 | NCBI WGS metagenome assembly LAZR01 (sample SAMN03002196, study PRJNA259156) | marine sediment metagenome | biome: sea floor; feature: Hydrothermal impacted sediments; material: marine sediment; isolation source: Loki non-amplified sample from Loki's castle hydrothermal vent sediment ...
GCTCGCGGACAGCTCCAAGACGCTGGCGAAGTACATGAAGGTGGACAAGGACGGTAAGTTGGATTGGGACTTCACCGGCGCCACGGAGAAAGAACTGGCTCTTATTAAGAGCTTACAGGTTGATGATACGAAGTTCAAGATCGATATGTCCGACCCGTTGGCAGTGCTGAATTCGCTCGCGCGGATCGCAGGATTGTTTAACGACCGGCTGAAGCTGGAGGCTGATGACGAAGTAGTGGCCATCCTGCAATCGGCACGAAATCGAGTGAAAGGAGACGAATAAAAATGGCAGACCGTTTACATCTTTATCTGCACGATCAGTTTGCGGCAGGTGCAACGGAGGTGGAAGTGACCTTGTGGCCAAAGCAATCGGTGACCGTTTCGCCGATACGAAGAGGCTGTACATGTATTCGCACATACGCAATGGCCCTAATCATGATGATTTTACACCCCCAAGGTATTGGCACTTCGAACCCGACGGACCCATGCAATTCCTCAAACCAGTCATTTTTCTGACTAATCGTTTTTCGATCAGTGCTGCCGATTGCTTCGCGTTAGGGATGCGGGCCCTGCCTCATGTCACGAACTTGGGCGATGCAACCTCAGGGGCTTATTCCGACTCCATGGGTGAAACGCTTCCCAATGGATGGAGTGTTAGGATGGGCAACAAACTTTACTTTGATAATGAGGGACGAGGCTGGGAGGGTATCGGTACGCCTCCAGACCTCCGCGTGGTCAATACTAAAGAGGACATCGCTCGAGGTGTTGATAAGGTATTGGAATTGGCGATCGAAATACTTAACTCTGGCCCAATAGCACTGCAGGATGAGCCTAGTAGTGTACTAAACGCCCAGGAGTCCCTGGCAGATAACTTGGAGAAAGCGATCAATACAGTAGGTATTGATTCTACAGTTAAGTTATTTGATAGCGAAATAAAACCCCGGCCGAGTACCATTCGTCCTATAGAATTTGACTGGACTCCTTCACTGACTCCTTATTCATCAGCGTTCGCTTCGGAAGCAACACTGCGCCAGTCTCGGTTTCAAGCAGAAAAGCGTCCTGCTTATTATATCGATATAGAAGAAATGGATATGTTAGCAAATCGGCTTAAGCAGCAAGATAAAATGCGAGAAGCGATTGAAGTTTTGAAGATAAGTGTCAAGGTATACCCATTGGAATATAGGGCTTACGCGGGCCTAGCAGAAACTTACGAGAAAAACGGCGACACGGAGCTTGCCAAAATGAATTATTTTAAGGTCATGGAGCTGAATCCAAGAAGATCTCAACGGGAAAAACAGGCATACGAAAGGGCGAAAGAGTTTATTAAAAAGAAAGACGATAAATAGATTCCGACTAACAGTCGCACATGGTACTCGCGTGTCAGATAGCTTTTGAAGAAGAGACTAAATATTCTTAGCTTTGAGCTATTCAATGCCATATACCAAAGTTTTGTCGCCTGCGAATAAATATTGGTCCTTCCTCTCTTTACTCTAGCTCCTTTCACCGTTGAGAATTGGGGAGCATTCTCTACCGAGCAGAGCCGTAGTACAAGGAATTGAATAGGAGCTTAAAAGTCCCGTGGGGCTGAGCCCTGCTCTGGACCCCGAATCCTAACAGTATAACTCTTCCCTTGCCTAAAGGGACCTCCATCGCTGAGGCTTTGTTTTGAAGATATTTTTCCCCTCTTAGATAACCGCTCATAAGGAGGCTTCCTTTTGGATACTTGGAAATGACCACAGGGGCCTTTTCCTTCTCAAAAGAGGGAAGGATATCAAAAGCGAGGGGGCGAGCAAAAACAGCTGGAGCTTCCTCGGGCATCCCGAAGGCAACCGGATGCTTAGCGTTGAACTCCATCCGAAGGATGGATTTAGGACACGCAAACTTGGGTGGTCCGGGCTCCGCCGGGACGTTGCCGCGACCGGCGGCTGGCCTCAGGTCTTTCAGAACATCCCTCACGGGTAAGCCGAGCTCGTCAACGGCAAAGAGGCAGCCAGAATTCAGTGTCACCAGGGTGCCACCCTCCTCAACGAACCTCTTTATGTTCCTGACACCTGCTCTTGTTATCCCTCCAACATACTGTGGAGGCATGGTGCCCGGTTTATGTCCATTAACGATGTCATCGGTAGACATGGAAGGAATGACGAGAACGTCGAAGCGCTTACCGAGCTCCCGCGCTCTCACATCGTCATCGTAGATGTTGACAAAAGGGAACTCGAACTGTTCAAAGAGCCAGCGCGTCCAGCCCTCATCCACACTGGCGGTCCAGGATTTGTAAAGGGCCACCCTCGGAGTATTTATCTTTAGAGTATCCACCGGAACACGCCCCCTAGTACCTTCTATGGTGAGGAAGAGCTCCTTAGCCAGTGCATCCATGAAGGAACGGGAGATGCTCCCGGCAAGGACAATCCAGGTTCCGGGTAGGTAGGACTTTCCCTCAACACTAAAGGACTCACGAGCGCGAAGAACCTCTCCTCCTGCCTGGAGTATCCGGTTAACGGCAATGAAGCTGTTATTCGTCTTGGGCGTTATAAGGTAAGCGTATCCCGCACTACCTTCTACCTTCCCAGCTGGAGGCACCGCCTTCTCAACGGGAGTCAGGGAAACCTCCAAAGGGGTATCGACGGCTGAAACCGTTACCCCCATCTGGTAGGGAAGCGTCCATCCCGCAATATCGTAAGGACGAATGTACGCATCTGCGAACTTCTGGGGTTGGACCAAACCCTGCCACAAGGTGGGATACTTCGTTAGATCAGGAAGGAGTTGTTCTTCAAAGATAGATTTGACAAAAAGGGAGAAAGGCTGGTTCATGGGAATGATCCATGTCCCTGCCGGATAGGAGATTCCACTGGATGCAAAATTCTTCTCCGCCTGGTAGACCTCGATTCCCATAAATATCATCTTGTTGAGCAGAATTGCAGCTGTCGGCGCATCCCATTGCGTCTTCGGAATGATCCACGCAAAAGGGAGCTCCTTCTGGAAGCGGGCGATAACATCCTTCCCCATCTGGTATCTATCATAGAGTAGCTTTTCACGGTACAGGGCGGCTGTATGCAAGGTCGCTTTGGAGCACGTGAGAACATATTCCACCGCATCCCTTAGCCTCCACCAGCCTCCTTTCCAAGGATTGGGGTAGAAAACAGAAGGAGTCAGATCCCGAAAATCCTCCGGGAAATCATTAATCTTGTAGTAATGGGGCGTGGCATAGTGGTAAAGCTGGGTCTCGGGGCATATGGATACCGTGTGAAAGAGATCACCAACAGTGTCCACCATGTCGGGAGACCAGAGATCATATCGAGCCCTGGAGATCGCTCCGGACTGCCCATTCCGGTCAAAAGCCGCTCCAATAGCGGTGCCGATGAGGTTTTTCCACCGGATAATCATGGGATGGTAGTTGGGATTGACCGGCTCCACATTTGGGGGGATAAAGATTCTTGCCGGGAAGGGCCCCGTTTGGTGATGACTACAGAGTATCTGAGGAAACCATTCACGATTTGCTTGACCGTGAATGTTCTGAGTCTCCACCAGGTTGAGCATAAAGGAGTCGCGGTTGTTATCGTGGCCCGCATATACGTGGTACAGCCACGGCATAGGACTTGTCTCATAGGGGGTACCCAGATTCTGGTGGTACCACTCAGCCACCATGTCCATACCATCGGGATTGGCAAAAACAAGAAGTAGGATGGTGTTTTCACGAATCAGACGGGTGTCCGTGTCTTCAGATGATATCAGGTCATAAGCCAACTGTAAGTTATGCTGTGCCGGAGCAACCTCGGTCCCGTGGAGGCCGCCGTCAATATGAACCACTGCTCTCCCCTCGGCCACAAGACCGCGAGCTTCCTCATCTGTGAGCCCCGTCACCAGTGCCAACCTTCTTGAAATCTCCTTCAAGCGGTCCAGCTTCGCCATATTCTCTGCCGAAGTGATGACAGCGTACATCATCGGCTTCCCCATGGAGGTCTTCCCCATTTCAAAGAGCTTTATCCTTGGGGAAGCTTGCTCTAGCGCTTTTAGATACTGAATAGCTTGTTGATAAGATGCCAAGTGATAATCGGCTCCTACCTTGAATCCAAGCACCTCTTCAGGAGTGGGGACTCTTTGCGCAAAGGAGATACTCCCGGCGATTAAAAAAATAAAAGTGCCCGCTATAATAGCTATCAAAGAATGGAAACTCTTTTTTAGCATGAAATCCCTCCTTTTATAAATGAAAATTTTTTCTCAAAAAGAATAAATAGGAAATTGGTTTTTGGGACTGCATTGAGTTCGGCTCATTTTTATTCAATTTCCATTTCCTGAACTGATCTGTAGATAATAATAGATAGAAGAAACATACCCTGTCAACGAAAAATTCGCGATTATTAGAAAAAATCAGCGGAAATGCTAGAATAAGGTAGATACAGAATAGACTTTGCCATCTAAGTCACAGTGTTTCGACTTTTATAGATATTCCGCCCTTTCCTCAGCAGCCATAACCAAATGAGGCCAGGCCTGTGGTGGAGGCGGGCGTTCTGCAGCAAAAGTCAGCTTAAGACGCCGGATAATCCTGTCTATAGCATTATGGTCTTAAATAAAGGCTATGATGCACATCTGGCCTCCGCTCTGTTTTCTGCACAGATAAAAAGAAGAAGCACGTTTTTTTGTCGGAATTCGATTCATCAATCCCACATGATTGAAGCAAGATATTGCAGGGGATAAATCCACCTCAAAAAAAACAATTGTAAATTTGACCAGAAATCGTCCCCTTTTTAGTCTACGCTATAATATTTTCTCCACGTAAATAAATAAATAAAAAATATACTTGACAAACACGCACTCATGTTTTATATTATAAAGAGACTAATATAGGAGACAATAAATGGCAAAAACAATAGGTATTGATTTAGGAACAACAAATTCTGTTGTTGCTGTACTAGAAGGCGATAAGCCTATTATTATCGAAAACGAAGAAGGAGGTCGAACAACTCCTTCTGTCGTTGCTTTTACAGAAAAAGGCGAACGGTTGGTCGGACAGGTTGCCAAAAGGCAGCGGATCACCAACCCTGAAAACACCATCTACTCCATAAAAAGATTTATGGGGCGGCGATACAAAGAAGTTCCTGAAGAAATCAAGCAGGTACCCTTTAAAGTAACACAAATATCGAACGGAGATGTGAGAATAGAGGCGCTTGGTAAGAAATATTCCCCCCCCGAGCTCTCAGCTATAATTCTTCAAAAATTAAAGAAAGCGGCTGAAAATCATTTAGGAGAAAAAGTAGAAAAAGCAGTCATAACTGTTCCGGCTTATTTTAATGATAGCCAGCGAAAAGCAACAAAGGATGCAGGAGTGATCGCTGGACTGAAAGTTGAGCGCATCATCAACGAACCTACTGCTGCGGCCTTAGCCTATGGATTGGAGAAAAAGAAGGATCAGACTATCGCTGTCTATGATTTCGGAGGCGGAACTTTTGATATTTCTATTCTGGAAGTTGGAGAAGGTATTGTTGAAGTCAAATCAACAAACGGGGATACTCATTTGGGCGGGGATGACATTGACCAGAAAGTGCAGAACTGGCTGGTGAAAGAATTCAAAAAAGAGTCAGGAATAGACCTCACTAAAGACAAAATGGCTCTTCAGAGGTTAAAAGAAGCTGCTGAAAAGGCAAAAATGGAACTTTCGACCACAATGGAAACCGAGATAAACCTTCCTTTTGTTACCGCTGATTCTTCAGGCCCGAAACACCTTCTGATGAAACTCACCAGGTCTAAATTAGATCAGCTCATGGATGACATTATTCAAAGAACTGAAGGTCCGTGCAAACAAGCTCTTGCAGATGCAAATTTGAAGCCAGGTGATATAAATGAGGTAATTCTTGTAGGAGGGTCCACCCGAATTCCAAAAGTTCAGAAATTGGTTACAGGCCTTTTTGGAAAAGAGCCTCATAAAGGAGTTAATCCTGATGAAGTAGTGGCAGCCGGAGCTGCTATCCAGGGAGCTGTTTTGACAGGAGATGTAAAAGATATTCTCCTTCTGGATGTGACTCCATTGACACTCGGCATAGAAACTCTCGGAGCCGTATTCACCAAGATGATTCCTCGCAACACAACAATTCCTACTAAAAAGATAGAAACATTCTCTACAGCCGCAGATAACCAGCCAAGCGTAGAAATTCATGTCCTCCAGGGAGAAAGAGAGATGGCTGCCGCTAACAGGTCATTAGGTAGATTTCATCTGGATGGAATTCCTCCTGCTCCACGAGGCATCCCGAAGATCGAAGTAACTTTTGATATCGATGCCAACGGAATCCTTCATGTCAATGCTAAGGACATAGGAACGGGAAAAGAACAAGCTATCACCATCACCGGTCATAGTGGATTAGAGGATAATGAAATAGAAAATATGGTTAAGGATGCAGAATCGCACTCTGAAGAAGATAAGAAGAAAAGAGAAGTTATAGATGCCAAGAACCAGGCAGATCAGCTGGTTTATAGCTTAGAAAAGCTATTAAAGGAAAATAAGGATAAAATCCCTGAAGATGAGGCAACTCGAATTCAGACTGAGATCGAAAATACCAAGAAAGCTATCGAGAGCGATAACCTGGAGCAAATAAAACAGGCAGCTGAAGCGCTTTCCCAGGCCTCGCATAAGTTGACAGAGATGATGTACCAGCAAGCCACTCAGCAACAACAGGATCAACAAGGTCCTGCCCATCAGGAAGCAGACAGCAACCAAACAGCAGAACAAGCATCATCCGAAGGTCCAGCAGAAGAAGAAGTTATTGATGCAGAAGTTGTTGACGATGATAAGAATAAGAAGTAAGCTTATTAAATTCTAATCTAAAACTAAGATATCTTCACTCCTCTGTTAACAATAAGGCCAGGGATGGATAAGGACTACTATAAGACACTTGGAGTTGATCGCAAGGCGACTCTATCCGATATAAAAAAATCATACCGGAAGCTTGCGCGAAAATACCATCCAGATCTCAATCCGGGAGATAAAACATCTGAAACAAAGTTTAAAGAAATCCAGGAGGCTTATTCAGTCTTAAGCGATCCTAAGAAAAAAGGTCAGTACGACCAGTTCGGATTCGCCGGGGACGCACCTCCCAGAGGCCCACAATACCGGACAAACACATCTGGTTTCGAAGGTTTCGATTTCTCTGGTTTTGGCACATCCTCATTCAGTAACGTCTTTGAAAATATCTTTGGCTCAACCGCTCAGAGGACTTATCAAAGAGCAGAGAGGGGGGAAGATCTCCGTTATAAGATGAAAGTAGGTTTTATGGATGCTATCCATGGTTTAAAGACAAGGATAAAACTGACCCGAATGGTAGCCTGTCCTACCTGCAGTGGAGCAGGCTACATGCAGAAAAGTGGACAACAGGCATGTCCAGTATGCGGTGGGAGTGGACGTTCGACTATCCAGAGAGGCTCAATGAAATTTTCGGGGACTTGCCCTTCGTGTGGAGGAACAGGCAGAACTCCGGGGCAGGAATGCTCAATGTGCCATGGACATGGCCTTATTCAAAAGATTGAGCTTATAAGTGTCAGGATACCTGGTGGAGTCAACACCGGCTCAACAGTTCGCATCCCTGGAAAAGGGAATGCAGGAAGAATGGGAGGCCCCTCAGGCGATCTGTTTATCACCATTGAATCCGCTTCACATCCTTTCTTTAGCCGGAAGGGATCGAATATCTATGTAAAGATACCCATAACAGTACCTGAGGCTACTCTGGGAGCAAAGATTGAAGTTCCTACTCTTTCCGGCAATACAACCATCAAAGTTCCTCCTGGTACAAAATCTGGTCAAAAATTCAGGATAAGGGCGAAAGGCGCCCCCCTGTGTGGGAAAAAAGCACGAGGAGATCAATTTGTAGAGGTATCTATTGTTCCGCCTCCCTTTAATGATGAGAGAACGAGAGAACTGATGAGAGAACTTGAGAAAATCTCTCCTCAAAACCCAAGGGAAAAAATGGTAATTCATTAAAATGAAAGAGAAAAAAGAACCAAAAAATTACTATCATATAAGCAGTGTTTCAAAAATGTTCAATATTCACCCCCAAACTCTTAGAATGTATGAGAGGGAAGGATTGTTAAGACCTTCTCGAAGTGAGGGAAACACGCGATGTTATACAGACGATAACTTGAGGCAGCTAGAAGTTATTCTGAACCTGACTCGGGATTTGGGTATCAATCTTGCTGGAGTGGATGTTATCTTGAATATGAAAAAAAAGATAGAACAGATTGAATCAGAGGTAAATATGTTTCTGGAGTACCTAAGAAAAGAATTTTTTGAAGGCAAGGAAGATGAATTTGAATTAAGAAAAAAAAGTTTAGTGCACATAAGCCACACGAAAATTATAAAAATTGAAAAAGAGAAGGAATGAAGGGCAAATACAAGGAGTTCATCGATTTTAAAAATTTAAGGCTATATATGAATCAGATATCCAAATTTCCTGTCCTCACTCAAGAAGATGAAAAAAGAATAGGGAATCGCATCCAGAAAGGCGATAACAATGCGGTTAGAGAATTGATTGAGTCAAACCTAAAATTTGTCGTTTCCTACGTGAAAAAGTACAGAGGAATGGGAATAGGCATGTTTGACCTTATCAACGAAGGAAACCTGGGTCTCATTGAAGCAGCAAAGAGGTTTGATCCCGACCGAAACGTCAAGTTCATATCCTACGCTGTGTGGTGGATTAGGCAGGCTATTATCCATGCTTTAACGCGCTATTCTCGAGCTTATCATCTCCCTCAAAAGCTTTCTGCTAAAATATCAGATATGAAAAGAAAGATTGCTGTGCTTAAAACAGAACTTAGCAGGGAGCCGACAAGGGAAGAAATAGCAAAAAAAATGGGCATCCACAAAGACGAGGTTGAGGATTTGCAGATATTAAACGGGAAGGATGTTTCCCTTAGCGATAAATACTACGAGGAAGGCGTGGAAATTGAAGATAGGATACAAGACGATCTGACGCCCTCTGTTGAATACCAGATCATTAAAAACTCTATCCAGCAGCAAATAAGAGAAATGTTAGGCGAACTGGATGATAAAGAGGCAAATGTGATAAACTTAAGATTTGGATTGGATGATGATAAGGCTCGAACCCTTCAGGAGATAGGAGATATGCTGAATTTATCAAGGGAAAGAATAAGACAAATTGAGCAAAAAGCCATAAGAAAGCTGGCCCGCTCTCGAAGGCTCCAACAACTCAGAGGATATTTAAACTGATGCCAGAAACTACATGCTCCCTGTGCCAGGGAACTGAATGGATTCTAGAGGAATCCGATTCCGGGATCGTGGCTAAACGGTGCAAATGCTTCCGTGAGCGGGAGAACGAGATCCTTTTTAATCAAGCCCAGATCCCAAAAAGATACAAACACTGTTCTTTTAAAAACTTTGAAGAACATAACGATTCACACCGTGATGCGTTAAAGATAGCCAAAAAACTAGTCAAAAATTACCCTGTGCAGGATATCGGCCTTCTTTTCCAGGGCCCCTGTGGAGTAGGGAAGACGCATATGGCGGTTGCTATCATTAATGAGCTGATCAAAAAGAAGAACATTCCTTGCTATTTCTGTGATTTCAGGAACTTGATAAGAAATATCCAGAGCACTTACACGCCTGACTCTCCTTTAACCGAATCTCAATTATTAGAACCTGTTTTTCAAAAAGAAGTTCTTGTTCTTGATGAATTAGGAGCAAAAAGGACTACCGCATGGGTTGAAGATACGGTTTTCTACATTATTAATCGTCGATATAACAATAAAAAAGTTACTGTTTTCACTTCAAACTACATAGATAGCGGAGAAGCAGAAGAAGATTCCCGGGACCAACGCTTCAAAAAAGCCGATGATTCTCTGGTAGATAGGATCGGAGTTCGTCTAAGATCGAGGATTTATGAGATGTGCAAAATTGTGGAGATGTGGGGCAAGGACTACCGTAAAGAAATTAAACAAGCCGGCTATCGCTTTTAATTCACCAATTACCAATTAGAGGGATCAGGTCTTGCTTTTTTCCTTTGTATAAGATTTTTGAGATAGGCAAAAAGCAAGACCTGACCCCATTTACATTTATAATCAAAACTTATGGGCAACGCGTTGATATTCTCCATGAATTCTGCTAAATTAATGACAACTTGCTCCTCGGTAGCTCAATCGGTAGAGCGGGCGGCTGTTAACCGCCATGTTGTAGGTTCGAGTCCTACCCGAGGAGCCACTATTTACAATAGATAACCTTTTCCTTGCTTTAAGAATCATTACCCATTAAGAAGCGAACTTAAACAAAATTTGCTTAAACATTTGAGATGGAAAAAGGTAACCATTTTTTTTAATGACCACATCATTCTTAATTTACAAAATTCTTCACTCTCAATTGACAACTATTGTTCTCTATGCTAAGAATTATGAGAAATTCAGATGAAGAAGATCAAGAATAAAAGGCAAGATATCTCTTCAGTCAAAAAGACAAGTTTCCATTCTAGCAATTACCGACTGATATCATTATCAACTCTTATATGGTGAACCATGGTGGCTGACAAGAAAAAAGACAAGCTAAAAGGGATTGATGAAACAATTACAAAACCTATATTTAAAATAGTCGAACAGCAATCCAAAAATGCCTACGTCCTTTTTTTGAAGGGACACCTCTTGGGCAAGCTCTGCACCTTGCATAAGGGAACAACAATAATCGGTCGAAGCGTCCAGGCTGACATCCCACTCAAGGATTCCGGGGTCTCCCGAGAACACTCGGAAATCGAAGTAGACGGTGAAACTGCGACTATTAAGGATTTGGGAAGTACAAACGGTACTTTTGTCAACAACAAACGTATTACCAGACATGTTCTCAAAGATGGCGACAAGATCCAGATAAGCTCTGCGACTGTCTTTAAATTCATACTATCTGATGAAAGTGAAAAGGTATTTCATGATGAGCTATACCGCATGGGAGTCATGGATCCAGTAACCAATATCTATAATAAAAGATATTTCACAGAACGTTTGAAACAAGAATTCAGCCTTGCCAAGCGTAACAAAACCGGACTTTCTTTAATGATGCTTGACTTAGATTTTTTCAAGAAGATTAACGATACTTATGGTCATCTGGCTGGAGATTTTATCCTCGGGAAGCTCTCAGAGGTTTTTTCCAGCATGACCAGGGACGAAGACATTGTCGCTCGCTATGGAGGGGAAGAATTTGTTGCGATTCTCCCTGGAAGCAGCGAAGAAGGCGCGGTCATATGTGCAGAAAGGATAAGGGAGAAAATTGCTCAAAAGCCTTTTATATTCGAACGTGAGAAAATAAATATTACTGTAAGTATTGGCATTGCCACTTTAGATGAGGATAACTTCTTCGAAAGCTATGAAGATTTTATCGAAGCTGCAGATAACTGTCTCTACCGTTCCAAGAAAGACGGCAGGAACTGTACTACTTGCTCATCCGAAGCAGAAACTTAAGAAATAAAATTTTGATAAATTACAACTGCTCATTTTTCCAATTTCATTTTTTTATTAGCTTTAAGGGGTGATGAAAAATCACCTCACAAACCACCCCACAAGGTTATTTACTTTCTTATCTAATATTGTTTATTCTCCTTATTTACTTTAGTAAATACATGAAGACATTGCTTTTTATTAATGAAGCATTGAAGATTAAAAAATGCCTTCTTATTTTCATGGCGTTAAGCCCTATATATAACAAGAAGTGTTTGACAAAAAATAAAATATCTTCTATATATTTTATAAATTAAGTGGAAACAAAAAAACAAAGTGGAGGAATTAAAATGAAACGAATTTTAACTTCATTTCCAAGATGGATGGCCATATTTACACTGGCAGCGTTTCTTGGCGCCGTTGCTGCACCCGCATCTGCACAAGACCATGAGGGTGAGGACGGTGAGGACCTACAAGAATTCTTAGCAGGCCTTTCGATGGATGCTGCATCTAAGTATGTTGCTCCAATTGTTTCGGCGTTTGGCATGAATTTAAACGGAGGTTGGTTTCACAAGGCGCCCAGCGCAAAAAAATTTGGTTTTAATGTAGAGGTCGGTCTGGTGGGCATGGCAACTTTTTACCCCAAAGGTGTAGAACACTTGAGTTTCGACACAAGTGGAGATTTCCGTTTCAGCACAGCGCAAGCAGAACAACTAATACAAAGTTCAGGTCTAGTTTTACCACTTGACGTAGAAAATGCTTTAATTGCTCAAATTACCCAACAGAACTTCACTGTTAATATATCTGGGGCAACTGTCATTGGAGATCCAACAGATTATATCGAAATTGATTTCAGTGGAGCGGATATTACTTTTACTGATCCCGGCACCGGACTTCCTCGAACAGAAACATTAGGCATAGATGTGATAACCCTTCCTATTGGTGGCTTTGCAGCCATTTCTGACCTTTCTTTTCTTCCCCTTGCAGCACCTCAATTAAGTTTGGGCACAGTTCTTGGAACACGAGTTACATTCCGTTATTTACCAAGTATTACACTCGATGAGGAGCTCGGGAAGTTTAAATATTTTGGTTTTGGCATCCAGCATAATCCAGGAGTATTACTCCCAACTCCTCTTCCATTCGATGTTGGAGTAGGATATTTTACTCAAACCTTAGAAATAGGAACTCTCTTTAAGGCTAAAACAACTGCATTCGGGATAAATGCGAGCAAAAGATTGGGCGTAGGAGCCATAAATATTACTCCCTATGCAGGATTTATGCTTGAGACATCCAACATAGATATTACATATGATTTTATTTTGGATGAGGGAACCATAGATGAGCAGGTCATACCCATAGCCTTTGAATTAGAAGGAGAAAACAGGAGCCGCATAACTCTCGGTCTCAGTATACGATTGCTCATGTTGAACTTTAATGCTGATTACAATATTGGAAAGTATAATTCTGTAACAGTAGGAGTTATGTTTACAATATAATGGTCAAGCCAATCAGGGATTAAGAAAACCTATTCCCGGATAGAAACAGGTTGGAGGTAACGATGAAAAAATACTTGCTAATCTTTCTGACTATTATTCTAGTCTCTACTACCCACGCCTATGGAGTTAAATTAATAGTAGGAGGACATCTGGCAAAGTATGCTGTGGAGCCCGAAGTAGTTGGGGATGAATGGAAAAATAAAACGGGAGTTCTTGTGGGCGGAGGAATTGAACTTTTTTCAGTTCCACATATATCTCTTGATATTGACGGATTTTATTTCCGAAAGGGCAGCAAGTTTAAATCTGCAACTGAGGAACTGGATTATACTTTGGATGTAATTAGTATTACACCAGTGGTCAGAGTTAAGTTTTTGCCAGGTCCCTCGCCTTACGTTCTTGGAGGCGGTGAATTTTCATATATCCTCACTCATAAAAGAGACGATGTTGATATAAAAGCGACTTATAAAAGTTTTGATTATGGACTTGTTTTTGGCGCAGGTTTCCGGATGTCAATGCCAGGTGCCTCGCTTTTCTTTGAAGGAAGGTACCATCTCGGGGTTGCTAACATACTAAAAGACCCGCTTCCAGGTGTATCACTAAAAACCAAGGCACTTGTAGTAGTTGTAGGAATTAAAATTTAGCTAATAAGAAAATACTCCTTTTAGACCAGAAAAGATCCCTCAGAAGGAGTACACAAACCCAATCTTCACCCCGCCATAAGGCATAATGCCTAAACGGAATTCCAACTTATTCTGGAACTCTTTCTCCTTCTGGTAGTTTTGAAACGCTCTTTCCGCTCGACTCTTCCTCATGAAATTCTTATTGTATAGTTTCTTAAGTTTAATTATGTTATCAAATAGAGGGGATAAATTTTATAGCGATGGAAGGAAAATGAGAGAAATGAGGAATGAAAAATTTATCGTAAGAATCCCAAAATCCCTAGCAGCCATTTTCATTCTGGCTTCAATAATCATAACCTTTACGCCTTCCTGTACGAATAAAAACGATTTTGTTCTTTCCTCTAAACAAAAAAATGTTAAACCCGGGATTGAGGTTTTCATTGAAAGCCACCTAGATTTAGTAAAAGGGAAAAGAGTGGGTTTAATAACAAATCCGACCGGTGCAGATAGCAATTTAGAGAGCATAATTGATCTTTTCTATATTAACCAGGAAATTAACCTTGTCGCTTTGTATGGACCTGAGCATGGGGTGAGAGGAAATGCTCAGGCCGGTGAATATGTTTCTTTTTATATTGATGATAAATATAACATCCCTGTCTTCAGCCTTTATGGGCAATCGAGGAAACCCGAAGCAGGAATGCTGAAAAACATCGATGAGTACATGCGTTCTTTTGATACTATCGAAGCTGGGAAAATTCCTGAAGCCTCGATGGTTGAGAGCTTAGATGTATTGATATTTGATATTCAGGATGTGGGAACAAGAATTTATACTTACCTTGCGACAATGGCTTACTGTATGCAAGCAAGCGCTGAGAACGGCGTTGATTTTATAGTATTAGATAGACCAAATCCAATAAACGGAGAAGATTTGGAGGGTCCACTTCTGGAGTATCCGGAGTACAGCTCCTTTGTTGGCCTTTATCCCATACCTGTAAGACATGGGATGACCGCAGGGGAACTCGCAGAGCTTTTTAATGAGAAATTCTTGGAGAAAAAGGTCAATTTAACAGTTATTCCCATGCAAGGCTGGGAAAGGGAGATGTGGTATGATGAGACATCTCTTCCCTGGGTTATTCCCTCGCCAAACATGCCTACTCTTGATACAGCAACTGTATATCCTGGACAGGTCTTTTTAGAAGGAACGAACATATCTGAGGGGAGAGGGACCACAAAGCCATTCGAGTTTTTTGGAGCACCCTGGATCGATGGCTACGAACTAACAAAAAAACTCAATGAACTCAATCTTGATGGAATAAAGTTCAGAGAAGCCTGGTTTTCGCCTACATTTTCAAAGTACAAGGGAGAGCTCTGCGGCGGCGCTCAAATACATGTCATCGACAGAAATCAGTACAGATCATTTGAATCCTCGCTGCACATAATAAAAACAGTAATGGATATGTACCCCGGTCATTTTAAATTCCACGATGAATACATCGATAAAATAATGGGAACGTCAAAAGTAAGACAAGCACTTGAAAAGGGGATTGATGTCAAAGATATAATAATAAGCTATCAACAGGAGTTAAATAGCTTTGCGGAGTTGAGGAAACCTTATTTGCTTTATTAAATCGTAATGTTTGTCTGCTCTGTTTACGCAGATAAAACTTTATGGGCATGAACGAGCTTGCTTTTTACTTTAAGACCGAATGAACAGGCTTTTTCGTAGTATCCAGAGCAGTTACTGCAGTTAAAGGGCTTGGCCAAACCATCCTTCTCTTATAATTTCTATCGAATAATTGTAAAAGATACTTTCCTTTTCTTCAAGGACAAAAAATTCGAGGTTTGATCAACCAAATTCCTGCGTTATCAGCTAACTACTGGAGAAGCTTGAGGATTCATCGGATTGACTCTAGCAGCAAGAGAATATAGGAAAGGATAGCTCTCTTTTAAATGGGCGATGTAAGATAGCCATGCAACTGCCAACTGCGAATACGCACGCTGAAGGTCTATGTTTAAATGTTCATAATCAGTATCTGGAAGGTCTTCCAACTGATCTCCTCTAAATACCAGCTCTTCTGTCAAATGAAAAACTGCCCATAGTAGATCAGTAAAACGTTCGTGTTCAAGCAGGTTAGGATTTTCAAGGAGACGCATCAAAAAAGAACGTTTGCTGACAAGGAACTGTCGAATTTCAGTGAGACTAGTTTTATCGATTTTAATTTCATAGGGGAAATCCTGGACTGCAGCCATTGCTTTTTTAAAATCCTTTTTCTCCCAATCAGGGCTGATCTCTAACTGTCGTTCTAAGCTTTGGGAGTTTATGACGAAATTGGAAAATTTTCTGAGCAGCTCCAGCCCGACTTCACTTAAGAAAGTCCCGATAACCATATTTAGCTTGTTCATGATAGATCGCTTATCTCTTCTGGAAAGCAACCTCTCGATGAGCAAGATTACAAGAAGTACATCAAGAAATAGAAATCCAAAATCTCCTATCATGTAAATGAAAATGTGATGCAGGTCGTGAAAAATGAAATAATGAATAGTGTACGTTAGAGCAGAAGCAATTATAAGAAGCAAACTAACGGATAACATCCAGTTAATATGTTTTTTCATAGGTAGCATCCTCCTTTCTTAAATTCGATGTATTTTCACTGCATTCATAATAACGATTTTTATCTCTTTTTTGTCAAATACTTTATTCATGCTTTTTTTGACCTACACACAAATGCAAATGGTAACCTAGGTTTATCGTTTTGTCTGAAGATAAAAATCAGAGTTTATTTTTTAAAAACAGTTGAATTAAGAGACATACAATTTTTATAATAGTCTCAGTAATAAAAATAATCTTCAGAGAATATAAAGGAGCATTAACCGTGAAAATATACGATAGCGTCTTGGATTTAATCGGACATACACCTTTAGTCCGTCTTAACCGAATAAAAAAGGATATAAAAGCGACTATATTAGCAAAACTGGAGTATTACAACCCGAGCGGGAGTGTTAAAGACAGGATTGCTCTCTACATGATTGAGGAGGCAGAGCGACAAGGAATTATAAAAAAAGGGGATTGCATCGTGGAGCCCACAAGTGGGAACACGGGAACAAGCCTTGCCTTGGTCTGCGCATTGAAAGGATATCGCATGATTGCTGTTATGCCTGAGCAGATGAGCCAGGAGCGGAAAGATATGATGGCTGCGTTTGGAGCTGAAATCGTCCTTGTTCCCAGCCATGGTAAAGCTGAACCAGAAACTTTTACAAAGGAAGATGTGGAAGCCACTTTGGGAAGAGCAGAGGAGTTGGCCTCAAAACCGGGCCATTTCATGCCCAATCAATTTTCTAATCCTGCTAATACCCTCGCTCACCAGATGACAACTTCTAGCGAGATCTGGGAAGCAACAAACGGCCAGATAGATGTTTTTATTGCAGGAGTTGGGACTTCAGGGACAGCTATGGGAGTAAGCAAAGGTTTAAAGGAGAAAAATCAAAGCACAAAAATTTATGTAGTTGAACCTGCCAATTCGGCTGTTATTTCTGGAGAATGCCATGGCTATCACAGAATCCAGGGGATAGGCGAAGGATTTATCCCTGATCTTTTCCAGCATGAAGATTGCGACGGAATAATAAAAGTATCTGATATCGAGGCTAAAGCAACTGCCTGCCGCCTTGCACGCCTCGAAGGCATTTTTGCTGGATACTCTGCAGGAGCTAACACCTTTGCCAGCCTTAAAGTAGCCAAAGAGTTGGGGGAGGAAAAAACTGTGGTAACAATCATTCCTGACTCAGGAATGAAGTATTTAAGCACCGAGCTTTTCCATCACAACCCTGAAGTCTGCACCATCCACTGCTGCACTTTAGAGAGACCAGATAGGCATGAGGAATGTGAAGAAGGTGCTGTTCGGTGCTGCGTTCTCGAACCGTGTTAGGATGAAAATATTTAAAGAACGAGATTTAAGGCATCCGTAGAGTTATAAGAAAAACAGAGTCTATTCGGATCTTTTCCGTTAAAAATTTCTGTCAGCATTTCTCGGGTTTTTTCCACTAATTCTTCAGTTTCCATGCACAAGTCATACCCAGAACGTCCAGGATTAACTCCAAAATTCCGATAGAAATTATCCATAAAAACATAGACTTCTTCTGGCTTGGGAAAAGAGGTTGCTCCATTATCCAGGAAGATAAGCTTGTCCATTCAATTCCTCCAAAATTGTAAAAAACCAGTTATTTGGGAAAACTGTCTAAAATAAAATTTATACTAAATTCCAGGGTAAAATCAAATTATTTTTCATAAAAAATTGACAGGGATTTTCAACTTAGACTAAAATTTATATTTATTCCTTGAAATAATGTTATCTAAGGAGTCATGGATGAGAAGGAATTATAAACAATTATTCTTTTTTTTCGGGCTGGTTTTTCTCGTTTGCCTTTCGAACTGCACCTTCCTGGAAAAACCTTATGACCTTGTGATAAAAAACGGCTTCATAATAGATGGCACGGGAAATCCCTGGTTTAAAAGCGATATAGGCCTGAAAAAACAAAAGATTATCAGAATTGGCTTTATAGATGAAAGCCAAGCAAAGAAAAGCATTGATGCACAGAACTTAATTGTCAGCCCAGGATTTATCGATATCCATACCCATTGTGACCGCAAAATTGCAGAGGTCCCTACCGTTGATAACTACATTTATCAGGGGGTAACGACTGTTATTGGTGGAAACTGCGGAGGTCATCGCTTTCCCTTGAAGGAGCATTTTAAAAAAATCGAGGATCGAGGAGCATCTGTAAATTTTGGCTGCCTCGTCGGGCATAACACAATCAGACGAAAGGTTATGGGTTTTAAGATGGAGGCACCTACAGAAGAAGAGATGGAAAAGATGAAGGCTCTGGTCGATGAAGAGATGAAAGCAGGCGCCCTCGGATTTTCAACAGGACTTTCCTATCTTCCTGGAATTTATTCCAAGACAGAGGAAATAGTCCAGCTTGCCTCTGTTGTTTCCCGCTACGGAGGCATCTATGCTACCCATATTAGAGATCAGGGACACCATATAACTGAAGCAATTGAAGAAGCTATCGAAATAGGCGAGAGAAACAATATCCCTGTCCAAATTGCTCATATAAAATTGGCCGACGATGCTGTCTGGCATCAACTGGAAAGGATAACCGGACCAGTAGAAGATGCCCGCAAAAGAGGCGTTGAAGTCACCCTTGACCAATATCCTTATACAGCAACGAGCTCTGGCTTTACCAGCAGTTTTCCCTCCTGGGCTTTTGAAGGTGGGAAAGAAAAATTTCTGGAGAGATTAGAGGATAAAGAAGCCTTTCAAAAAATAAAATCTTTCATCATCAAAAGAAGACTTACTTCAACAAAGGGAATTAACAAGCCAGAAACCATTTATATTGCCCACGCAGAGAAATTTCCGGAGTATGAAGGAAAAAACCTTCAGGAAATACTTGTCGCTCAAGGCAAAAAATCAACTACAGATAATGCTGCGGATTTAATCATTGATATCGAGAAAAACGGAGGAGCTTCAGGAGTTTTTTTTCAGATGGATGAGAAAGATGTAGAGGATTTAATGCGCCTTCCCTACAATATGCATGCTTCTGATGGCGCAGTTCGAGTTAAAGGAGAGGGAATTCCCCATCCTAGGAACTATGGAACTTTTCCCAGAGTCATCGGCCACTTTGTAAGAGAACGTGGAGTTATTCCCTTGGAAGAAGCCGTGAGAAAGATGACATCTTTACCGGCTCAGACATTAAGGCTTAACAATAGAGGAATAATTAGAGAAGGGCTGTATGCAGATTTGACTATTTTTGACAGAAATACGTTTACAGATAAGGCCACCTTTCCCAACCCTCATCAATACAGTCAGGGGCTTATGTATGTCATTGTTAACGGAGAGCTGGTTGTAGAAAAAGGAAAGCACACCGGCGGACTCCCGGGAATGGTCCTTTATGGATATGGCAAAGATTCAGGAGAGAGAAAATGATCATTAAAAAAAACGATGACGTACCTGAAGGCATAGTTGAGGAAGAGGGAATTAAAAACGTCACAAGGAAAATCCTCATCGGACCTGACGACGGCTCCTCTAAAATCGTAATGAGGCATTTCAAAATCCTGCCGGAAGGTCACACTCCTTTCCATAGTCATGACCATGAGCATGTTGTCAAAATAGAGAAAGGCAGGGGAGTGGTTGTCGATGAAAATGGAGAGGATATCACTGTTTCCCAGGGACAAAGCCTATTAATAGAACAAAATAAAAATCACCAGTTCAAAAATCCTTTTCAAGAGCCTTTTGAATTTTTATGTATCATCATTAATCCTGAAAAGGTAAACTGAGATAAGATTAGTTTGTTAAGATCCCAGATGAAAGTTAATCCAAACAAAGCCATCGAGTTTCTTCTGGCAAGAGGGAACCTGCCTATCCTTTACTGGCTGAAAAAGGATATTCTTGAAGTTCCAATAGATAGGGAATTCAAAAACCTACAAAAATTCGCTTCCCGCATCAGGATTTTGAAAAGTCAAAAACCCAACGGTGGGTGGTGTAAAAGAAAGTACGAAGGTCATCCTCGCTGGGAAAAGTCCTATTACATAGTCGATACATTAAAAAATATGTTCAAATTATATAACTTCGGTTGCACTCTGAAAGATGAAGGAATTAAAAAGGCGATAAAATTCGTATTCTCTACGCAATCTAAAGCAGGAGATTTTCGCGGGGCTTATCTTAATGAATATGCACCCACATATCATGCATTGTCTCTTGAAATCTTGTGTCTTTTTGGTCACGATAAAGATGAAAAGATCCAGAAAGCATTCCGCTGGATTTCCAATAACAGACAGAATGATGGAGGCTGGGTCATTCCGTACCGAACTATAGATCAAGAACAGCTCAAAAATCGCTATAATTATGAAGCCCAATTAAAACTTGATCCTATAAAACCTGATACATCTCGACCTTTTTCCCATCTTGTTACGGGCATGGTGCTGCGCGCCTTAGCGGCTTCTCCAACATGGAGCAAGAGTAAGGAGGCCAGGAAAGCAGGGAAGCTACTGCTGAGCCGTTTTTTTAAGGCAGATAAGTATAATGACAGATGGCTTCCTTCTTTCTGGGAAGAACTCACGTATCCTTTTTGGGCCACTGATATTTTAGGCAGTCTTGATTCTCTCTCCAAGATTGGGTTTTCTGTGGAAAACGAAAATCTCCAAAAGGGATTAAACTGGATTCTGAAACAACAGAATAAGCAGGGCTATTGGGAGACTGGAAATCCAAAATCTTCCATAGAAGACCACCTCTGGGTGACCTTTGCGGTTCTGAGAGTTTTGAAAAGATTCGGATTGCTTGAGCTTTAACCTTTCATGAAATTTCCGACACAATTCTAAACTCTTATTTCTTATATGCGATATTTTCTAAGTCTCGGCAGTAACCTTGGAGACAAGGAAAAAAACTTAATCCTTGCTCTCTTTTCATTGGAAAAGGAAGGAGTTGAAATACTTAAAATGTCCTCCATTTATGAGACTCAACCCGTTGATTTTCCCTCTCAACCATGGTTTTATAACCAGCTTGTAGAGGTCAGGACAAAGGCTATCCCCGAGGCTCTTTTGGACTTGGTAAAAAAAATCGAACAAAAAATGGGAAGAAAGTGCGGACAAAAAAAAGGACCTCGAATAATAGATATAGACATTATTC
>LAZR01000833.1_pt1 | contig 21191 bp, 18 predicted proteins | sample 329461 | NCBI WGS metagenome assembly LAZR01 (sample SAMN03002196, study PRJNA259156) | marine sediment metagenome | biome: sea floor; feature: Hydrothermal impacted sediments; material: marine sediment; isolation source: Loki non-amplified sample from Loki's castle hydrothermal vent sediment ...
GCTGAGTAAAGTTTTTACCAATCTTCCCCTGGTCCCCGATAAACCGATCGATATCGGGGTTCAAAAATTCTGCGAAGCGTGTGCCTTGTGCGCCAGGCACTGTCCCAGCAACTCGATCCCGAATGGAGAAAGAACCGATGAAGCCTGGAACGAACAAAATGTGCCCGGTATGCTGAAATGGCCCGCCAGGGCAATGAAATGCCTGGACTGGTGGGTGAAAAACTGCAACCATTGCTCGATCTGCATCCGGATTTGTCCGTGGAACAAGCCCAATGACCGGCTGCATAAATTTGTCAGATTATTTGCCGAGTACAATATTCTCCCCAAGCTGGTGATTTACTTTGATCAACTGCTGGGATACGGTAAACAGGTGAAGCAAATCCACTATGCTCAAAACCCGGAAGTGGAATTAATTTCACCCGAAGAGTGATCTCATCTGTCCAATGATTAATGATATGTGATAATAAAATAATATTATTTTTTCAAACAATATACCAATGGAAAAAGTGAACTCAATTTGATCGCAATCATCTGAAATCTGTTAGCGATAAAAAATCTAACTTGGCTTGCCTTATTATTCTTCCGATTTTTGAATGGGAATAACAGATCTCATCTGCATGGAATTTCAGAGGAAATTCTCTGTTTTAAGATATTGAGAAATTATATTTCGCATAAAGATCATTTTATACGAAATATTATTTCGTATAATAAAAGCATGAAAAAATATTTTTTTACAGAGCAAATAAGCAAAAAATTTAAAGCAATTGACGATTTGCCAGCGTGGTTGTCTAATTATCCCGATTTCAAGGACCAAATCAAACTCCTCCGAAAAACACTTGGAATGACTCAAGAACAACTTGGAAAGATGGTCAACAGATCTCTAAGGTCTATTCAGCAAATTGAAGGCGGGGAAGCAAGGCCAAAGATTTCCACTCTATACAAAATAGCCAAAGCATTAAATACAGAATTGAAAATAACGCTGGTTCCACGTCAAAATATCATTGAATTTCTCGACGAAAAAGCAAGCAAAAAAGCTGAACAACTAGTAAAGCTTACCGAGACAAGCTCTGCGCTCGAAATTCAATCCCCTTCAAAAGAAGAAAGCAAAGCACAAGTTAAAAGGCTGAAAAATGAGATTTTAGAAAAAAGAAGAGATAGTTTATGGAATCAAAATCGGACAAAAAAATAAATCAGGAACTTCCTCCTGGTGCAACACCTTTGACTCCTGAAGATTTGGAGGGATTACTTCCAAAATATATTACTACCAGAGAAGAACTAAACGATGCAGAGTTTAAAAATATTTCTGAAGCTTCAAAAAAATATTTCTTATCAAGAAAAAAAATGAATTTACCACTGGCAACCTTTATAAGATACACAAAGAGATGTTTGGAAGTGGGCCGGCAAAAAAAGGAAAACAGAAAAAAATATTGGAGTTGACAAAACTCAGATCGATGTGGAGCTGAAAAAATTATTAGACGATTTAAAATGTTGGCTGGAACAAAGTATGAATTCTCTGGAAATTTCTGCACGACTTCATCACAGGCTTGTGTATATCCACCCTTTTAATAACGGTAATGGCAGATGGGCAAGATTTATTATGAATCTCTTTGTTAAAGATTATTTGAATTCTTATCTTGAATTTCCAGAGGATGAGCTCCTCTTAACTACTGAAATTAGAAAAACTTATATCAAAGCTCTTCAAAGAGCCGATAATTGGGATTATCAGCTTCTGATTGACTTTCAAAAGAAATATATTTCAAATTTTTCCATTTGAATCTTCATCAGGAATTAAGAATAGACTTTTTCTTTAGATAAAATAGATAAGAGTGTAGAAAAGAGACCAAAAAAGTGGTAAATTTGTAAGTTGATTATTGCTGATATGAGCCAGGTGGGCGGTTAGCTCAGTTGGGATAGCGCGGCGTTCGCAACGCGTTAAGGAAGCTTTTGAAGATAGGATTAAAATGGAGAGAAAACCTCGCCTTCACTTCTAAGATTAGGAGAAATAATATGGATTTTAAGAGTCTTTCCTTCCCTGATGCACCCGTGATAAAGATCCAACCTCCGGGTCCTCGATCAAAGGAGTACCTCAGTTTTCAGTCAGCTCATGAGAGTTCTGCTGTTTCATATCCCCGAGGAATGCCCATGGCTTTGAGCAGTGCTCGAGGGGCTACTGTAGAGGACGTCGATGGAAACGTCTACATTGACTTTTTCGGAGGGGCCGGAGTGATGAATGTCGGGCATGCCAACCCAAAGGTGTTAGAGGATGTTTCCAAGCAGCTCTCAAACCTGACTCATTCCCTGGACTTTCCGAACGAACCACGGAAAGCACTCATAGATACCTTGTTTTCGCTCTTTCCTGATCCGTTAAAAAGAGTTTTATTCGGAGGCCCGACTGGGTCTGACGCAGTTGAAGCGGCTGTGAAGCTTGCCAAGTATAATACGCACCGTCATCCTCTGATATCTTTCGAAGGAGCCTACCACGGAATGAGTTCAGGCGCTCTTTCTCTTTCAAGCGGCTTGAGCTTCAAAGAAGATTTTCTTCCGCTCATTCCCGAAGTTCATTTTGCACCATATGCTTACTGCTACCGCTGCGCATTCGGAAAGACATCTGAATCGTGTGACCTTGAATGTGTGAAATACATAGAGCACATTCTTGAGGACCCCCATTCAGGAGTGGGGAAACCGGCGGCTATCATCGTTGAGGCCATTCAAGGTGAAGGAGGTTCCATTATTCCTCCAGAGAAGTTTCTCACCGGGATTCGCAAGGCCTGCGACAAAAACAATGTCATTATGATTGTTGACGAAATCCAGGCGGGTCTGGGTCGAACAGGAAAGATGTTTGCCTTTGAGCACAGCGGAATAGTGCCTGACATAATCACTTTGAGTAAGGGATTGGGAGGCTTGGGCTTTCCTATTTCATGTATTGCCTACAAAGAAAAACTGGATACATTGCCTCCAGGCAAACATATCGGTACATTTCGGGGAAATGTCATTGCTTACACAGCCGGAGCAGCGGCACTCCGTTTCATGATTGAAAATAATCTTGCAGAACACTCCTTCAACCTTGGCGAGAAGATGCTCTCCTGGCTTAAAGATATTGAGAAAGATTCGTCAATTGTAGGAGAAGCTCGAGGAAGGGGGCTTATGCTCGGCATAGAGCTCGTCAAAGATAAAGCATCAAAGGAGCCAGCTCCTGACCTTGCTCAAAAAGTGAGGACTATCTGTCACCAGCATGGGCTCCTCGTTGAGATAGGTGGCCATTATTCAAACGTTGTCAGATTCCTTCCTCCTCTTGTTCTGACAGAAGAACTGGCAAAAAAGGGAATAGAAATATTTGCAGATTCAATCAGAGAGGTGGATGAAGAGCAGTAAAGGCGGCCTTTAAAAAAATCCTCATGTCGTTCCACCCTGAGATATAGGATTAAGCCATGGTCAAAGCTTCCCGCGAATTTCAGGTTTTTGCCAAACCGATTGGTTCCATCTGCAACCTGGACTGCCACTACTGTTACTACTTGAAGAAGGAACACCTCTATCCAAAGGGCGAGTCTTTTCGCATGTCCGATGAAATCCTGGAAGAGTACATTGTCCAGCACATCGATGCTTCCCCGGATCCAGAGATCAGGTTTTCCTGGCATGGCGGGGAGCCGACCGTCCTGGGGCTGGACTACTTTCGCAAGATTGTAGCCCTACAGAACAAGCATCAGCCTTCTAACCAACGAATTGCCAACGGCATGCAAACAAACGGAATCCTCCTCGATGAGGACTGGTGCAGCTTTCTGGCGGCAGAGGGCTTTGCTGTTGGGCTAAGCCTGGACGGTCCTCAGGAAATGCATGACCGATACCGCGTCACCAAGGACAAAAAAACCACCCACGAGCAGACGATGCGGGGGTATAAACTCTTGCAGCAGCACAAAGTTTATACCGATATCCTGTGTGTGGTGAATGCGCAGAATGTCCAGCACCCCACTGAAGTCTACAGATTCTTCAAGCAGATCAATGCCCAATACATAAGCTTTCTGCCTCTGGTCGAGCCGCAGGCGGACGCCGAAGGCGGCGTCAGCCACCATACCGTGCCAGCTGATGCTTGGGGTGCTTTTCTCTGCACTATCTTCAACGAGTGGAGAAACCAGGATATCGGGTGGATTAAAGTGCAGATATTCGAAGAGGCTGCCAGAACAGCTTTCAACCAGGAGCATTCGCTGTGTATCTTCCGCCCGACCTGCGGTGATATTCCTGTCGTCGAACACAACGGAGACTTCTATTCATGTGACCACTTCGTCGATGTTGAACATTGCCTCGGGAATATCCAGGATACTCCTCTGGTCGAGCTGCTCGAGAGTCCGGCACAGAGAGCATTCGGGAACGCCAAAATGGAGACTTTACCCCGCTATTGCCAGGAATGTGAGGTCAGGGCTATGTGCCATGGGGAATGCCCGAAGAACCGCTTCCTCCAGACACCGGATGGAGAAGCGGGATTGAATTACCTGTGTGAGGGCTACAAACGCTTTTTTGCACATTGTCAGCCATTCGTTTCAGAGGTGGCTGCCCAATGGCCCCGACAAAACCTGGACCGGCAAATGCCGCCAGAGCGGGCTGCAGATGCCCGGACAAGTCTCAAACCGGGTCGGAATGATCCGTGTCCGTGCGGCAGTGGCTTGAAGTACAAGAAATGCTGTCTGGGCAGGTGATCCATTGAACCCCTCAATCCCAGAACAAATCGTTAAGGTGCAGGCTGGACGTCAGGTTTTTAGCTTCTGTTGAAAAAACGCAATGGTCCGTTCCCAGGCAAGCTTGGCCGCTTCCTCATGATATCGGGAACTTGTGTCGTTAAAAAAAGCATGCCCCGCACCCTCATATATGAATATCTTGTAATCTACGGATGCCTTCTTTAGAGCTGCTTCGAATTCCGGAATGCCCTTATTAATTCGCTCGTCAAGACCAGCATAATGTAGAAGTAAAGATGCTTTAATCTTGGGGACATCTTCAGACGCAGGTTGTCTGCCATAGAAAGGAACCGCTGCTTTTAAATCCGGAGAGTTGACGGCAACCTGGTTTGTTACTCCTCCCCCCCAGCAGAAGCCTGTGCATCCCACTTTTCCCGTCGACTGAGGATGAGTCTTTAAGTACTGTACCGCAGCAAGATAATTTTTTAGGTTCGATTCTCTATCAAGCTTTCGCATCAGCGCCCGAGCCTCATTGGTATCTTCTGGGGTTCCCCCTAACGGTGATAAGGCGTTTGGGGCAATAACTAAGAAACCCTCCAACGCGACGCGCCTGGCAACATCTTCGGTGTGGGGATTAAGACCTCTGTTTTCGTGGATCACGATCACACCAGGTAGTTTTTTATCTCCTTTGGGCCTGGCAAAATGTGCAAGAACATCGCCTGTTTCACCGGGATATTTAATATTTTCCACATATAGGCGGGAATCATCCTTTGGAACGACTTGAGCCTGGACATATTTATTTTCTATTAGAGGCAGAAGAGCGATAGCTGCAGCAGTGCCGCCAGCAAGAAAGGCTAATTTCTTGATGAATTCACGACGATCCAGCAATCCATTGCTGTAATCATCGTGTAAGTCAATAATTTTTTGATCCATAATCCTCCCTCCTTTATAACGATAAAATTACTCCTGGACCGCGCTATTACTCGAAGCCAGTTGGACAACTGCCCAAATTTTTAAAGGTTGTCGCTTTTGAGGGCTTCTACCGCCCCCGGACATTCCTCTGCCTCCGGTTCTCCCACTCATTCCGCCCGACGGGCCACCTCCTCCCCTTCCTCCGCTCATTTGCCCTCTCATATCTGACTTTTCCATCTTAGACATTTCAAGTCCAATACCAACCGAGCTGCCTGCTTCTGCTCCGATAGCATAAGGGTATTGTTCGCTCTGAATAAGGGGGACTTTGAGTTCATAGACAAACATCCCGCTTGAAAACTCGACAATAATATCGATTCCTTTTGCTTCTGCAATCGGCATTTTTTTTAGCTCATCCTTTCCCGGCCCGAGGATTTCCAATTCAATCATTGGTCTCCTGGGGGCCTGGCTGGATCTTTCCAGATTCTGTTCATCTCTTCTCATACCCATTCCACTTGCTTGCATTCCTAAGGGATATTTAATGCCAAAAGTTTTTTCTTTGCCGCCATCCGGATCAAACCACAGTGTAAATCCCTTCCTCATCATTTGAGTTCGCATAAACTGGTCTTCAGCAATCATGCAAATGTAGAAAAAATTATCATCATTGAGCAAGCCGACGGAAACGTTATCTTCTTCAAAAAACAACATGGTTCCGAGCCAGTCCGCATTTTTACCATCGACAGTAATCTCCCGGTCCCGCCAATTGCTGTTTAACTCGAGTTTGCTATTGCCACATCCTACCAACAGGAATAAAAAAAGGATCAGGATGGAAGACATAGCTGGCTTTCTGCCAGAAAAAACTCTTTTGGATTCTTTTGATTGCACTCTCATATTATTCCCCACGCTAAAGATTCCAATTTTTATATTTTCTGCTTTGTATTATTTAGACAACATGATTCCTAAAAGATTTAACTTTAATTTTATTAGAAAGCACATCCGAATTATTTCCTTGTTAACATTACTTCCAGTATTAGCAATGATTTTCCAAATACCCCTCTATAGCATATCAACCGCAAAATCAAATATCAAACATTAATAAAACTAATACAAACGCAATTATTCCAGTGTCATCGCGAGGAGCGAAGAAGATTCCTTCGCTTGCCATTGCGAGCCCTGAAAGGGCGTGGCAATCTCTAAAAAAAAGGTTGAGATTGCCACGTCGCTATACTCCTCGCAATGACATTGTAAAAATATATATTGCGTTTATATTATTTCAATCCATGGTAAGCATCTCCATTGTCGTTATTAAAAAAGGTTTTTATAGATACTCCTTTTAAAAATAACTTGACAGCATGTATTACTTTATGTATATTTCTGATGTATATTAAATGTATATATATTAGGTGTACATTAGAGGTGTAGCATGAGCGCGGTAAGGAAAAATATTAATTTCCCCGAGGATCTATTAAGGGAAGTAAATAGCCTAACTAAGAAATCAAAAACTGATTTTAGTAAATTTGTACGAGAAGCCACAAAAGAATATGTTAATAATCTAAAAAAAGAACAACTTCAAAAGGAACTTGAAGAAGGATATAAGGCAAAAGCTAAATTAAATCTCAAAATATCTGAAGATTTCAAGTACGTAGACGGAGAAAATATTTAAAATGATAGAAGAATTAAAACGAAGAGATGTAGTTTTAGTTAATTTAAATCCCGCAAAGGGAGCTGAAAAGAAAAAAATAAGACCATGCTTGATTATTCAAAATAATACAGGAAATAGGTTTTCTCCTTTAACAATTATTGCTGTGATAACCAGTCAAAAAGAAATTGATAAAAAATATCCAACAGATGTTTGGGTTGATAAGGGGGAGGGAGGATTAGATTATCCAAGTGTTATTCAATGTGATCAAATAAGAACAATTGATAAAAATAGAATAATTGATAAATTCGGGTATTTAGATACTTCTAGAATGCAAGAAGTAAATAGGGCTCTGAAAATAAGCTTGGATTTGCCTTAGCACATTGCAAATGAACGGTAACAGATTGAGTAGAGAAGAAAAAAAAGATAAAAATTAATTATATAGAAAGATGTCCTTATTCAATCATTTCTTCTAATTGAAGATAATTTATGACAGACCCTAGGACATCCTTAACGGCAAGAGAGATGATATAATGACCCGGATCAACGTACATTTCAGCGGAGTATGGGTAACTTCTATTAACGGCAATCTCATAGTCTTCAACGGGAATTTTTATTTCTTGAGTCAATTCATGACAAGGAGATATACGGCCTTCTGAATCCATTAGAGCAATGTATATCTTAATTTGTCCGATATAATCATCTTCTCGAGGATATAATGTTAAGTTTTTTAGGGGTACAAGGACCTTTAAAGTCAGACGAAGCTTATTCGATCCGGGCATTGGTTCCACAGGCATGATTTGGACCATAACATTCATTGGATTGTACTGGCGCTTGAGGTGCAGCCGCGAAAAAACACTCTCTTTAACTTTCTCCTCTTGAGAAATTCGCACATATCCCCGCCGAACACGAACCTTATATTTTTCCTTAATTCCAGCTAATTTAACCTTAATTGAATGGTATTTATTATCCTCACCTTGAGGAGATTTATATCCAAGGGAATAGTAAAACTGAAGGTCGTTCTCTATTTTCTCAAGCCCTGATTCGATATCATTGGTATTGAGGATGGCTAAGCCCCCTGTTTCGCGGGCCATAAGTTTAAGAGCATCATTCTTTACTCTTGATCCAGGCCTCATCATGCCAGAGCCTCGAGAATAAGTATCCCATCCTGCTCCTTTATCTGCTGAGAGGATCATGCTATCTAACCCCTGGGCATTGATGGGGTAAAGGACGATCTCATTAGCATTACATCTTGCTGTCAATTCCTTGAATAATCTAGTTGCATCATAGTTCATCGCTTCGGACCTTGCATTTCCTCTGGGGAAAGCTTGATCAAGAAAGCCAAAAACTTCCTCGCCTGGATTTATAGGCAATCCATCACTGATATAAATCATTATTTTTTTTCCCTCGATTCCCACTAAATAATCTATAAAAGCATTCATTGATTTCAGGGAGTATAAAAGGTCATTTTGTTCATCTTCAACATAATTTCTGGCATAGCCCAATGCTCTATCATAACTATCAAATCTGTTAATCCCCGTAGTTTCTGTAACCATTCTGTTTAGCTCTTTTCTCATATCTTCTTTGGTCCTTATTCGTAAAAGGGATTGGCCAGAGAGCCCTTTTATCTGATTTATAGCCTGGATAAGTTGCCATTCGTTCGAGGTGAATTCCTGTACAATTTCGAGTTTTTGATCAAGACAAACGACCATTCCCTGGTTATTATTATCAGTTGAAAAGTTATTTCGAATAAATGGTTCTAATTTTTTTAAACTCCAATTTCTGTTTAAAGGATGGAGATGCCAGTTATCGAAATAAATAATAATTTTATTCGCGAACTGTGGAGATTTTTTGGGTAAAGGCTCAGCGAGTACAAAAAGTTTTTTCTTCTCTTTATCAAGCGCAGATAGATAAACGTCCATTCCCTTGACCTCATAAAAATTAGTCAGCTTCTGGAGTAAACTATCTTCATAGATTTCAAAATTTTCCGGCTTAAGACCTGTAATTCTCTTGCCTGCTTTATCAGTCACAATAACATCAACATTAGTAACAATAACCTCAACCTCATAGGCAGGCCTTGGTATTTCTTCTTTTTTTTGTTGCTGGATATTCTTCTTTGCTTCCTGGGATAAAGTATACGGACCCAGGAAAAGGAGGATTAAACTGCTAATGACAGCGTACAAGATTAATTTTTTAATTGTCATTTTTCTAAATTTTATAAAAATTCAAAAATAAAAGATAGAGCCGGTTGAGGTCGCATAGCTTGTTCCGAACCCTGTGGGGAATCTTCTTCGCTCCTCTCCATGATAATTTCAATAATGTATCTTGACGATAATGCCTTTTTAGGAAATAATCATTGATTATTTCCTAAAAAGCAATTTCACTGATATTTTTATTTTACCACAATTCAAAGATCAAGATAAAAAAAAGAGGCTGGCACTTATTTCAAGCGCCAGCCTCTTTGTGCTTTAACTGCAGATCAGAATCTGATTCTGGCTCCGATGTACAATCTCAAAGGCATAAGGATTTCTGTTATCTCTTGATAATCCCATTTTGGATCATTACGTGTATACTGAAGATCAATAGGTGCCTGTCTATTGGTGACATTGTAAATATCGAGGAACAAATCAAGAACAGCAACATCTTGTAACTTTATTCCGTAGTTGAACTTTAAATCAAGTTGATAATAATTTTGAGTTTGCTCTTGTCCGGTCTTTACGTAATCACCACCACCCAACGGCCAATTGTAATAAATGTCGTAAGCATCTGGCAAAAAGTTATAGCTCTCAGTGTATATCATTCCTGAATTCCAGTAGAAAAGGGCGCCGATATCCAAGCCAAAAGGAGTTCTATAGGTACCGAAGATCTTAATCTTATGAGGAATGGTTCCAGGAGTAGGTCCCCACATGTAATCGTTTCTTGGATCAAGAGTAATGAAATCGCCCTGAAGGTCTGCGTTTCCATCAGACTGGCTGTTTCCAAGAGCACGCTTGAATGAATACTGGGCAACTACGAAAGAGCCTGTGACGAATCGCTTTGAGACTTCAAAGTCAAGGCCATAGATATCTCTTTTACCTCCGACGAGGTTAGAGAGGAAATAGTTGATGTTAGCAGGAGGACCCTCTGCAGGATAACCAAAATCCTCAAAAGTGAGAGCGAGATTTTCATAGCCGGCTGGAATATTTTCAACATAGGTAAAAAGATCATAATCTTCAATGATGTTGCGGTCTCCGCGGTAATAGCCCTGACTCCTAAAGACCAGCCCATCGCCTAAATCAATCTCATGGGTTAAGGAAAATTCCCTGGAACGACTATCCTTTGTACTTGGAGTCCAGACAGCATCTCTCTGTTTGTCTCCTCCCCGGATGCGAAAAGTGTACCAGTCGTTATTAAGCCAGACCTGCTCTTCCCGAACTCGTCCAGAAAGGTTTCCAGCAAAGTGGATCATACCAAAAGGCGTAGGATCAGAGAATTGTCCGTAGAAGGCCGTTAACTTGTGGGTCCCTCTTCCGCCTATATTCCAGACCAATCCTATTCTGGGCAGAAATACGGTATTCAAATGAAGAATAGTCTCACCCTTTGAGTCTTTGGTATGGTGATTTTCGATTCGGAGTCCTGCATTGAGAGTGAAATATTCGTTGATTTTCCAGTCATCCATGAGGTATCCATACCAGCGCTGGGCTCGGACCTTATTAGGACCTGTTGCAGCCTGATAAGTTCTCAAGAAGTTCACCCCGTTGTCGCCCATTTCAGCCATGGTTGCTGCTCTCAACTCATCGGAACTCACAACTTCATTCCCATCTGTATCAAGGGCGTCAGCGGTGGCATCCCAGTGAGCGTTAATCCAAGGAAGGAGCCGTTCATCGAATTCGCTAGCAGGCATAATACCTGCATCATAAAGCTCTCCAAGAGTATATCCCGATAGATTAGGATCTAAGGAAGAGCGCCTTTCTCCTAAGGGGTAAAAAACGTCGTCCATATCATTCTCATTGGAGTACATTACACCAGCCTTGATCCGCATGTTGCCTAAGAAAAATTCAGAATTTAAACTGACCTGATCCCTCGTGTTTTTATTATCAGCACCTGAAGAGTAGCTTCCAAACTGGTAGTTCTCAATAGAGGGGTATGTTCCAGCCAAGAAATAAAGCCTGTCTTCAACGCCTGCCTCTGGATAGCGGGGTGCAATCTCCTGTCCCCACCAGTAATGCCCGTAGCGAACATCTACAATGAGGTTATCTCCAAAGACCCTCTGATAATAGCCACTGTAAGTACCCATATTGTAGTCGTTTAAGGGCTGACGGGTTTTGATTATGGTTTTATCACGGGATCCCTCTACAGTATAGTCATCCAAGAAATACACAAAAGTAAATGAATCATTAGGAGTCAACTTGAATGAGAGCTTGCCAAAAAGCCCTTTTCTGCTCTGTTTATAGTTCACTTCCTCTCGGCTCGAAGAAGCAGATTCTGAAAGTTGGAAGTCTTTTGAATTGTTTCTGTACTGACCTGAAAGAAAAAACCAGATTTTATCCTGCAGCACTGGTCCACCAAAAGTCGCAGCAGTATCATATTTGTTGTCTCTGAATCCCTCGAGCTTTGTGGGATCACGCGCGTCATCATGTGCACTCCCGCCGAAGTTCGTGAATAAACCTTCGGGCTGGAAATAAAAGTTTACGGAACCTGAAAATCTGTTTCCTCCTGACTTGGTCACGATGTTTCCGACAACACCTTTACCTCCTCCGTATTCAGCCGGAACACCAGAAGTCATAAGTTCCTGCTCTTGAATGACCTCGTTGTTAAAGGTCATCAGGGCTGTTTGAGATGATAATCCGGTGATGTTCACTCCGTCCAGGAAAAACATATTATCACGGGAGCCACGTTTGCCGCCTCCTCTTGTGTTTATCGCTCCTTGGCTTCCTCGGTCATAATAGTTTAAACCGCCTTTACCAGCTGGATCCTGAGATGTATCTCTGCCCCCAGAGTTGGGAACCATGTTGACACCAGCAGCTAACTGCAGATATCCGACGAAATCTCGAGCTATAGGCAGCGATTCGACAGTCTCATGGGTAATATATTCAGCTATGACAGATCTTGTTGTATCAACCGCAGGAGAGACAGCAATAACAGTAATGGCCTCCTCAACTACTGCAGGATTCAACTCGACCTGAAGAACGGTCTGTCTATTTAGAGAGATAAAAATTTCTGTTGAAGTTTTTTCTGGGAATCCTTCAATGCTTGATTTAAGTTCATAAGTTCCAGGAGTCAGATTAACAAACAAAACTCCTCCATCCACGCCTGAGATTAAGCTTTTTGATCCCATCATGACAGGGCTTGAGAGAGTTAAGGAAACACCGGGTAGAGCATTACCTTCATCGTCAACAACTGTGACTTTGAGAGTTCCCCTTTCGGCGGAGTATGTAGCTGAGGTGATCATCAGGATGGATAACAAAATCAACAAAGTTTTGAAGCTTTTTTTCATACTATTTTTTTCTCCTTTCCCAATTTCTGGGAAAATTTTTGGCTCTGTCCTCTAACTCAATATCTAGAGCCGAGCCAAATTAACCATTGCCCTGGAATTAAAACTTCATAATGAAGTTATTAATCCCATACTTTTAACCATCTTGTTTGAATTGTCTGTTCGATTCTCACCTCCTTTTACTAAGCATCTCAGCCAAAACAATAAGAGGCTGCCTGAGACTCACAGAAACATCAGCCTCAAACAGCCTCTTTTATTTAAGTGAGCCGTTATGCTGCAAATTTATGCTTTACTCTAAATCTTTTTCTATTCTGTCATTTATATAGTGCAAAAAACATGCCAATTATAATATAAATCTTTATCTTATTAATTAGATTGAAGTTATATAAATTGTAGGGCCTAATTAATGTAATAAAATTCATTTTATTGGATATAAATATTCAAAAAATTGAATTTCTTGCTCTATCCTTCTATTTTATATTCTCTAACATTTTTTTAGCTAAGGCTGCTTTTTCAGATTCAGGCGCCAATTCAATAACTTTTTTTAAATTCTTTTTTGCTTCCTCCAAGTCACCTTTGTTAAGATATACCAAAGCTAATTGATAATAACCGTTAACATACCTCGGATCCACAGCTAAACATTTCTGGAGATAATCAATAGCCATATCTATCTTACGATTTTTAAACAAGAGTATCCCGATATTATAGAACATGCTAGGATCTTCCAGACTTTTTTCGTCGAGCTGCTCGAAATACTTCATGCCTTCTTCAAGATCGCCTTTTTCAAAATAGATAGCACTAAGATTAATGAGTGTATCCTGTGATTGAGGCTCTTTTTCGAGCATTAGCTTAAAGGCCTCAATAGCATTTTCTATATCATTTAGCCTGTAATAACAAAGCCCGATCTTATCATAAACCTGGTAAAGGTCTTGATTCTCGGTCAAAACCCTTTGATATTCCTTTAAAGCTTCATCGTATTTCTTCTGCTGGTATAAGGCATCTCCTGTGATCAAAGGGGATTTAGGAATAAAGGTAAGTTTAACATCAATAGGGGGGTTCTTTTTTATTGCAGAGAAGGTAATATTAAAGTTTTGAGGCTCGTATCCTTCAGCCATAAAACCTATAGTCCATGCGCCGGAACGCATACTAGCCTTCCTCCATCTTCCTTTCTTATCAGTTATTAACTCATATTTTGTTCCGTCTTCAGAAAATATTAAAATCACCTTTGCCCCTTTAATGGGCTTGCCATCCTCTGATTTTACTGTGCCGCTTGCCATTGCAAAAACCTGAGAATAGAGAAAGGTACTATTAATCATTAGTATTGCTAAGATAAACATTATCGTTACATTGATTAAGGCCAATGGTTTTTTCATTACTCCTCCGCTTATGTGAAATTCGCAAGAACTCTTATCTGACTAACCTGGATTATTCACGAGTCGATGTTGCCAGATTGCCACGCTCCGCTCGCAACGACGATGTTATTTAAAATATATGTCGTCGGATGCAAGGCGTCAGCCCGTGAAGCTGTGGTCCTCCACCGAAAAAAAGTATCGGCATTTTTTATGAATAATTCAGACTAATTATAACAATAAGAAAAACCAATATCAAAATAAGAATATCTATCCGGAGAATAGAGATGTTTTCTTGTGTAGGGCTTGACTTGATGAAATTTTTAGAGATATAAATTTTAAAAGCTAAAAAATCATGACTCACAAAGAACCTAAAAGAAAGAAATTAATATCACATTGGCTCTTTTTGAAAACGAATATTGTATTTTTTTATCTTTTCGTGCAGCGTGGTGTATTTTAAGCTCAGGGATTTTGCTGCACTTTTCAGATTTCCATTTACTTGAGATAACGTTCTGATCAATATAGCTCTCTCCACCATGTTCATCAGTTCCTTCAAAGGAACTCTTTGCGTCTCACTAAAATAGTTTATGAAGAGCTTAAAGCTTTTCATTACGGGTTCTCCCCTTTCCCTTTCACCCAGAAAATCTAAGCTTAACTTATCACCATTTTCAAGTTCAAATATTGCTTCAGCGTCGCACCTCTGGTATAACAAATTGTATTGCTCAGCAATTAATTTTTCTCTAGCCATTGTCACGTCCATCCTTTTTCAGAAAATTTTATTTTCTTTTTAACCTCTTCAGCCAACATTGGGAGTCCATCTTGAATTTTAAGCTTTTCTATTTCTCCATATCCTAAGGACTCACAATATTTGATGAAAGAATGCCAGACCGGGTGGATTCGAACCAAGCGCCCTTGTCGGAAATTATCAAGATCAATTTTAATTTCATGATGCATGGTGTTGTGCTCCTTTTTTTCTAATCTATCTTTTTACGCCCTTCATATATATATACGTAATTGAATCACAAATTGATGCATTCTTATTGAAATTCCTCGGATGAGCCCGATTGCTTTCACTTAAGTCTCCTTCGCTCTGTTACATGAAGTAATCTAATGTTATATTTAGCAAAATTCACACCAAACTGAATTAAACTTAATTAGGGGAAAGAAAAGAGTTGAGGGAGACAATCCTGTCATATATTTATGACACATGACTTATAATAAATGAAAGGGAGTACATCGAGAGATGGATATCGCAATTACTTCGGTGGCCCGGATTTCGACCTGAAACAAGCAAACAGGACGTTTTTTGTGAAGCTGTTTCTCCTGCGCCCTCTAAGAATTCTGAAATATTCTCGTGATCCTTAACAAGCCTAATCAACGGATCCCAAAAGCCAAAATTATAAAACGTCTGTTTCTTTCTTCTTACACAAAGAAAGGAGATCATCTATGTGGGCAGTAGCTAGACAGATGGAAGTATCACAGGCACCATAATATATTTTCACCTCTTTATTCTTTTCCAAGATTGCACCAGTCGTAAAAACAACATTTGGAACATCACCCACGCGCTCATAGTATTCAGTAGGTGATAAAATTGGCTCTCTTGAGCGGCCAATAAGTACAGCTGGATCCTTAAGATCAAAGAGGGCAACACCCAGTCTGTAAATTGGACCAGCAGATGTTCTTTTCACACCATGGTATATAAGAAGCCATCCTTTCTTTGTTCGGATAGGCGGAGCGCCGGGGCCAATTCTGTCTGCATCCCAGTAGCCTGGCCGAGTCTCAAAGACCACCTTTGAATCTCCCCAATGAATGAGGTCATGGGAGTAAGATATCCAGGTGGCTATGCCAGCTGCCATAGGTCTGTCATAACGGACATATCTTTTGTTAAATTTTTTGGGAAAGATAACAGCGTTTTTATTCACCGGTTCAGAGATAAGTGCAATCCGCTCAAAACTTTCAAAGTCTTTTGTCTTAGCCAGAGCAAGGCGAGAAGAATAGTGGGAATATGCAGTGTATATGATGTAGAAGGTATCATCTACCTTAGTAATTCTTGGATCCTCCAAACCTCTCTTCTCATATGTCTTGAAGGGTTCCTGATTCGATGGAGCAAGGGCAGGCTTTTTATCTATTTCAAATTTCTTGCCGTCTCTGCTCCGTGCAATCCAGAGGGAAGACTTGCCCTCAACACCCTCAACCCTAACAAGAAGGATATATTCATTCTTATAGACCGTGGCTGCAGCATTAAATACTGTATTACAGGGAACAGGGATGTCACTGCTCGTGATGATAGGATTTTCTATATATCTTTCGACAATCTCCTTTCCCTTTTTTCTGCCTTTTCTCATCTCGCCTCCTGAATCTTTCTCAATTACAAATTCCTCTAGATGAAAGTCGATTTTTTAAAATCTTATTATAGACGTCCATATGTCTGGATGCAATAATCTGCCAAGAAACACGCTTCTTGACATGTCTTCTGGCATTATCTGAAAACTCTTTTGCCAGATTCTTATCGGTCAAAATAGTAATTATTGCCTCTGCCAGTTCAGAGTTTGTCCGAGCCACAAGCCCACTTCTGGTTTTTTGTACTAAATCAGCCATGGCCTGCACATCGGAAGAAACAACTATTGGTTTTGCGAAGGCAAGACAATGAGCCATAATCCCGCTTTGGGCACCTTTTAGATATGGAAGGACAGCAACATCCGCCGATGAAAGAATGAGATCAAATTTCTGCTTGGAAAATGGTCCAAGTAAGACTTTTATCTTATTTTTTGTACTTGAGTTAGCCACAAACTCAAGAAATTCATCCTTATAGGCAATATCTTCTGGTCTCCTCGCTCCAGAGGCTACAAGAAGAAAGGCGTCGTCGACTGCCTCTGTAACCTTTGGGAAAATCTTGACCACCTGCTCAAAATTTTTACTCCTTCTAAAATAACCCGCAAGAAGAACTACCTTTTTGTTTTCAAGACCCAATTTTTCTTTCGCATTTGAGGCAGGATTAATCTCGCGCGCTCCATGAGGGATGACCCAAATTTTGTCTTTATAGCCAACCCGCCCTATGATCAATTCTCTTTGATATTGTTGGTGAACAATAGTGGCATCTGTAATCTCAACCAGAACTTTCTCAATTATTTTCTCTTCGTAATTACGCTTTTTAGGGACAGTATGGAGAGTTATTACTGTTGGGATTTGGCTCAGCTTAAATTTATTGACGAGTGGAATAATATTCATTCCTCTCTGCTCTCCAAATAAGCCATATTCATGTTGGATATGGACAACATCTGGTGCAAACTTCATCATTGTCCTAAAAGCTTTATTAGGCAAGTCAGGATCATCGTAATTGAATGCAGGATAACAATCAATCCCTTTTCCTCCCTTATGACAGACAATATAAACTCTATTTTTGAGTATGCGCAATTCTTCTATTAAGTATGAGGAGTAGGTGGCTATTCCACAATGAATAGGTAAATAGGAAGAAATTATTCCAATCTTCATATATTTTTCCTAAAGCAGTATCTCCCTTAAAGAAGACGGATGAAGAGAACTCAGACTGCATCAATCAGTTGGTCTACACAAGTTCGATTATATAAAAACCTCGCCTTAATCAAAGGCATTTTTTGGCTGGGAAGCCAGGACTCGAACCTGGAACGGATGATCCAGAGTCATCTGTGTTACCATTACACCACTTCCCAGCACGTGGAAATTCTTCGGGGATATTATACTATAAAATATGGGCATTGTCCTAAGGTGTCACTAATGTCTCTGAACGAAAACAAAGTCTCTTGATCCTGCGTCATTGCGAGCGAAGCGCGGCAATCTCATACAATAAATTGTCATTGCGAGCGACCGTAGGGAGCGTGGCAATCTCAACCTTTTTTTATGAGATTGCTTCGTCGCTTCGCTCCTCGCAATGACAATGTAACTTGGCTCTTCGCAATGACATAAGGGGGTGAACCGTCCAGGTTTTTCTATCCAAAAACTTTGCGACAAGGCCTATTTCTCGATCGCTTTGCTAATTTTAGCCCAAGTGTCACGTAAAGATACTGTGCGGTTGAACACAAGTTTTTTTACCGAAGAATCGGTGGTGTCAACAAAGAAATATCCCAGTCTTTCAAACTGATAGCGGCTTCCCGGTGCTGCCCCTTCCAGGCTTGGCTCAACTTTGCACGATGCTAGAATCTCCAGTGATTTCGGATTCAAGTTAGATTTATAATCAGCACCCTCCTCTACCTCGGTAGAATCTCTTTTTGTGAAAAGATGATCGTATAAACGCACCTCAGCCTCAATGGCATGGTCAGCTGAAACCCAGTGTAATGTTCCCTTAACTCTGCGTCCATCAGGAGAACCACCGCCTCGTGTTGCAGGATCATACCTGCACTGCAGTTCGACAACTTCTCCTGTTTTTTTGTCCTTAATAACATCCTCACAGGTGATATAATAGGCATAGCGCAAACGGACTTCTCTACCAGGAGCTAAGCGAAAAAATTTCCTTGGCGGCTCTTCAAGGAAATCATCTTGTTCAATGTAGAGAACTCGTGAAAAAGGAACTTTCCTCGTTCCCATGCTTTCATCCTCTGGGTTATTGATAGCTTCTAATTCTTCCACCTTATCTTCAGGATAGTTAACAATAACCACTTTAAGCGGGCGTAACACCGCCATAACTCGCTGAGTTGTCTTGTTTAATTCCTCACGAACACAATTCTCAAGTTGAACCATATCAACAATACTGTTTGCCTTTGCTACCCCGATAATATCGCAGAATTTCCTGATAGACTTAGGCGTATAGCCGCGCCTTCTCAGTCCTGACAAAGTCGGCATACGCGGATCGTCCCAGCCGCTTACTTGCCCCTCTTCCACAAGTTCCAGAAGTTTTCGCTTGCTCATAATAGTATGGCTGAGATTCAGGCGGGCAAACTCTATCTGCTGGGGATGATGAACCTTCAACTCATCAAGAATCCAATCGTACAAAGGACGATTATTCTCAAACTCTAAGGTGCAAACAGAATGCGTAATCCCTTCAATCGAATCAGAAAGACAATGGGTAAAATCATAGGTAGAATAAATACACCACGCATCACCTGTTCTGTAGTGACTTTTCTTACGAATGCGATATAACGTTGGATCACGCATCAATAAATTAGATGATGCCATATCGATCTTTGCCCGCAAAACGCGAGCACCATCCTCGAATTCTCCGGCTTTCATACGCTCGAGCAGGTCCAGGTTCTCCTCGACCGGCCTGTTTCGATACGGACTATTTTTTCCAGGCATCGTCAATGTACCACGGTATTCTCTTATCTCGTCTATACTTAAATCACAGACATAAGCCTTTCCCTTTTTTACTAACTCAACCGCAAAGTTATAGAGCTGCTCAAAATAATCAGATGCATGATACAACCGGTCTTCCCAATCGAAACCAAGCCATCTTATATCTCCCTTTATCGATTCTACATACTCTATCTCTTCCGTCTCTGGATTTGTATCATCAAAGCGCAGGTTACATTTCCCCTTATAATCAGCGGCAAGACCAAAATTGAGGCAGATAGACTTGGCGTGCCCGATATGAAGGTATCCATTCGGCTCAGGCGGAAACCGGGTGTGAACCCGGCCTTTGTATTTATTGGTCTTTAGGTCATCATCAATAATAGTTCTGATAAAATTGGATTTAGTCTCTGGTTTATTCATTTATCGACGCCTCTCATTCGCTTTATTACTTTTTCTTTACCCAGAAGTTCCATCACTTCAAAAAGCCCGGCTCCTTTCGTCTTGCCGCTTATTGCCAGCCGGGTCGGATGGATAATATCCGCAGCTTTAAGTTCTCTCTCTTCAGCAATATCACGGCATATTTTTTCTATATTTTCATGGGAAAAATCTTCCAGCCCATCCAGCCGATCAACAAATATCCTTATGTTATCTTTATTCTCCTCTTTATCGAGATATTTCCTTTTGCCTTCTTCATCCATGGTAAAATCGTCTTTAAAAAACCAATCAGCGAGCTCCCCTAATTCCCTCAAAGTCTTTATCCTTATTTTATACAGGTCCACAAGTTTTGAGATGTAATCATCTGTCACTCCGGACATATCAAAGCCTGCAGTCAAAAGCTGTTCCTTGATAAGCGGCAGGAGCTTTTCTGTGGTTTTTTTCATTATGTACTCACCGTTCAGCCATCTTAACTTTTGAATATCGAACTTTGCTTGAACATCACTCATATCGCTTATATCAAACAACTTCACTGCCTCATCCATCGATAAAACCTCATGGTCTTCGCCAGGAAACCATCCTAAAAGTATAAGATAATTCGCGAGAGCCTCCGGCAAAAAACCCTCTCTCTTATATTCTTCAACTGACACACCGCCGTGTCTCTTAGAGAGTTTTGCTCCATCTTGACCTAATATAAGCGGCATATGTCCAAATTTCGGTGGCGTAAGCTCCAGTGCCTCGTAAAAAAGTATCTGTTTAGGCGTGTTGGATATATGATCATCTCCTCTAAGAATATGGGTTATCTCCATATAAGCATCATCTACCACACAGGCAAAATTGTATGTAGGTGACCCGTCGGATTTAATCATGACCTGGTCTTTGATATCATTGGTATTAACAGCTATTTTACCGTGTATTATATCATTTACTTCTATCGTGCGGCCTTTTTCCACTTTGAAAATAATAGCCTCGCCTTCTTTGTAAGCTTTCTCCTTGGCAAGTATCTGCTCCGCTTTTTCTCTATAGACTTCGAATCGCTGGCTCTGGTGTAGAGGCTCGTCATCCCAGTCGATTCCCATCCATTTAAGATCCTCAAGAATCTCGTCGAGAAACTTTTTACTGGACCTGGCCTTGTCAGTATCTTCTATCCTTAGCAGGAATTTACCGCCAGTATGCCTGGCATACAGCCAGTTAAAGAGTGCTGTGCGGGCACTCCCCAGGTGTAAAAACCCAGTCGGACTTGGTGCAAATCTTACTTTAACCATGATGATCTCCTGGATAAACAATAAATATTACCATACAAAGCCGTAAAGCCCCTTGCTTTAGCAATGGGGATATAAGGCGCAAATTTTTCTTGCTTTTTGTATCGCAAGCTACTACACATCATATTGGCCGAAGGACATTCGGTATCAGCCTGTGGAGTGGAGACGTTGGTCGCCACCGGGAAGCAGGAACTCCAA
>LAZR01000834.1_pt1 | contig 21176 bp, 25 predicted proteins | sample 329461 | NCBI WGS metagenome assembly LAZR01 (sample SAMN03002196, study PRJNA259156) | marine sediment metagenome | biome: sea floor; feature: Hydrothermal impacted sediments; material: marine sediment; isolation source: Loki non-amplified sample from Loki's castle hydrothermal vent sediment ...
AACCAAATCACACGCGCTTGAAACCGGCGGAATAATCAAACCCAACCGGTTGAAGATCATAGCAAAGCCCAGCGGGAAGTTTTCGCTCCCGGATCTGGAAACGCTCATGGGCAACCTGGAATACTACGAAGGGTTTGAAGCCGATGTGCTTGTGACTGACCTGGCAGACAAGTTCCGATCTGACGTCAGCGAGTACCGGCACGGCATAGCCGATGTGTGGGAAGGTCACAAGGCCATCGCACAGGAACGGAACATACTGGCCGTGACCGCAAGCCAGAGCAACACGACCCGGTCCGGCAAGGATACCAAGGCCGGCGACTGGGCAGAGGATATCAGGAAGAAAAACGAGATCGATGCCGGGGCAGTAGTCAACCAGACCCCGATTGAAAAGCGCAATGGGATCTATCGAATCGGTATGGCCAAACAGCGTGACGATGACTTTGATGTACTCGGTGAAGCTATCGTGTTGCAGTCGCTGAAGATCGGTCGGCCGTATTTGGATTCGACCTACAGGAGATATTGAACGTATGAAAATATATTTTGCCGGAGAACCATATGCTCACAAAGAAAGTATCTTCGGTAAATGGGGGGTAATAGGTTGTTTTCGTATTTTGAAAAGGGTTATTTCGAGAGAGGCCTACAATATTACAGGAATAAAATCGTACACAGAATAGCTAAAACAAAAGGAGACCGAACATGAAAGAGATCACAGTGTGCAAGACATTTACATTCGCGGCCGGCCATCATCTGCCGTATCATAAGGGATTATGCCAGCGCCCCCACGGCCACAACTATAGGCTGGAAGTTGAGGTTGCCGGGGCGATCAAAGCCGAGGCAAATAACTATAATTGCAAAGACATTAGTCAAACCGGCATGATAATTGACTTCGGCCAGCTGAAAGATGTTGTCGGCCGGTTGGTTATAGACCGGTATGATCATACCGGTCTCAATGATCGATTCCCAAACCCGACAGCAGAAATAATGGTCGAGGCGATCTTTGCCAGGTTGAAACTGGAGCTTTGGGACGAGTACAAACTTCATCTGAAACGCGTCCGGCTGTGGGAGACTGACACATCCTGGGCGCAAGTGGAGAGTAATTGATATGGATACCAACGATCAGACATTGAACGTGTGCGAAACATTCCTCAGCATTGATGGCGAGGTCAACGGGTTCGGCCGGATGAAACCTTCGTTTTTTATCAGGCTGGCTGGGTGCAATTTGAAATGTAAGTGGTGTTTCGGGATTCGTCCAGGAAGAAGGATCCCAAGAATAGCAACTGCCATAGGGCCAAATAAGAAATTGAACGAGGTAAAGATTGGCGATATGCTAATGACCTATGACTCTGATCACAACTTGGTAGAAACAGAAGTTGTTGATGTCCTCACCAGAGAAGTGGATAGATGGCTGAGGATAAAGATAGACGAGGTTGTTTATTTCGTCACAGAGGAACATCCATTTTTCACCACACATGGACTTATGCCTGCAAGCAATCTTGTAGTGGGGGATATGATATTGCATGCCTCGCCAGATGATAAAGTATCGTTCTCTAAATTAGGAGACCGCAACCCTATGAAGAGGCCCGATGTGGCTGCTAAATCAACCGAGAATACCGATTATACCTCAGTAGGTAAAAAGATATCTACAACCATCAGGCGCAAACAACAGTTGGGAATATACAATCATCCATGGGTTAATATGTCTGAAGACAGAAAGGCTGAAATCAGGAAGCAGTTTTCAGCAAGGATGAAAGGTGATAAGAATCCCAATTGGAATGGGGGCAGTAAGACACCGAACTTCGACATCCTGTCTGAATTGTGTACTGCCGGCGTAATCAATGTTTGTACTATTTGCAACAATGAGACAAGGGTTATCCCTCATCATATCGATGAAGACCCAAAGAATGATTCACTCGCCAATATACAAATTGCATGCCATCCTTGCCATAACAAGATACACAAAAGAGGATATAATTTTTGGAGGGGCGAGAGGAAAGACGGCAAGGTTCTATCGGCAGAAAAACAATTGCAGATGTTACAATCAAATGGGGTTGAAGTGCAAGAGATCAAACTATTTGACAGAAAAGACTTCCTGCCGTCCATAAAACCCAAACCTCTAAAGGTTTACAATCTCACATGCACTCCATATAATACTTACTTGATTGACTATATGTGGGTGCACAATTGCGATTCTGAGTATGCCAGGGAGATCGGTTCGGGTGAGGACATGACCGTTGCACAAATTCTGACCAAGATCAAAGACGCCGGCAATCCGCCCAAGATCACAATCACCGGCGGTGAACCGCTGCTGCAAGATAGGGCGCAAGCATTGACACGAACATTGCTCGACTTCGGTTACTATGTATCGGTCGAAACCAATGGCAGTATTGATATCGCCGATTACTCATTGCGATACCGAGATAACCACATTTCATTCGTGATCGATTATAAACTGGATCAGCCGGATAAGATGGTGCCTGACAATTTTGTTAACGCGACCGAACGCGACTGGGTCAAGTTCGTGATCGATACTGATTCCGATTTTGAACAAGCGGCCGATCTGGTCCGTGCATTTACTCGCCTGCGTTCACAGACGTCGTTCGCATTCAGCCCCACGGTCTGGCCTGGTGATCATAATGTATCCGACCGCAGCGCCTGGCTGGTAGATAAAATCCTCGCCGCCCAACTCTGGAATGTAGCCTTAAATGTCCAATTCCATAAGATAATCTGGCCGGGCCGTCAACGCGGGGTGTAATCGGCATTCAACTATTTCATAGTGATTTGAGCCCGACAGCCTATAATATATAATAGATGCAGCATAAAAACGATCAACCATTAACCAAAGCAAAGGAGCACCGCATGGCAAAGACGATTGTGTACACACGGAAGCAACTGACCAAGGGCGTACTTGAAGACGTGGCCAAGTACCTGAACAAATCCATCCCGCTGACAAAGACGCCGATTGCTATCGGCAAGGACACCACGGTGGCGCGCCTGATTGAGGATATCGGTGGTGTTGTGACAGAGGTGCTCAACATGTCGGACAAGATCAATCCTCAGACCGCGGGCGTGATTAAAACCCTCGGGCTGACTGTCCCGGAACCGAAGGTTGATGTAAGCGCCGAAGAAGATCCGGCTGCTGTAGCTTTGGTCGGGGTTGCAAGCGTTGATCTGGCAGCCACCATCGGGAAAATCAACGAGGCGTTGAAATTCGACGAGCCGATCCCGACCGGTGACGATGAGCAGATGAAGAAAGATATCCTTGAGGTTGCTACCGACCCCAAGGGTCTGACCGCCCAGGACAACATCGGTGATGAAGCGCGTGCTGTGATTGCTGCACTGGTAGCCGAGGCCGGTGGTAGTTCTACTGATGGCGAGCTGGACCCCAAGCCCGCCGGGAAAGAAACCCCACCTGCAAGCCAAGGCAAAAAGGCTGCGGGCAAAAAAGCAGGGACATCAGGTAAATCGCCGACGCCCTCAGCCAAGAAACCCGGCAAGGTTGACGTTATCATTGAAGCCCTAAAGGGCAAGGTGAAAACCCTTGATGCAGTCATTGATCAGGCTGAAGCAGCATATGTCAAGGCCGGTGGCAAGCCCAACAGGAACGGCACGAAGAAAACTGCTGACTGGCTGATTCCTGCATTTGAAACAGTCGGTGCTGTAACGATCAGCGATAAAGGGATCAAGGCCAACTTCTAAAGGCACAGCTGGCTCCCTGCCGCAATGCAGAACCAGGAGGGCAGTAATTTAAGGCCCCTGCCCTCCTGATTCTTAAATCAAAATATAACCAATAGGATTTGATTACTACAATGAAGCGTACCAGAAGCAAACCAAAAGACAAACCTGTCGAAAAAAAGAGCAGAGCCCTCTTTGATATGCCTACATGGCAAGAGAATGAATGGCAAGGGATGCCAGAATTTGTTCAAGAGGATCTGACCCTTCATTCTTTAGTTGTCCATTTCCAAACGAAAGAAGACATTGAAGCTTTTTCTAAATTGGTTGATCAACAAATCACAAGCAAAACCAAATTCATTTGGTATCCGAAAGTCACCCAAGAACAACTTGAGAAGCTTAGATTTGTTGATGAGGAAGAATGAACCCGAGATATCCAGTTTATATCATTTCCAAAGGCAGATGGGAATCTAGACACACTGTCAAGTCGATGGAAGACATGAACTTGCCATATCACATCGTGATTGAACCTCAAGAATATGGTCAATATGCAGCTGTGATCAATCCATCTAAAATCTACACGCTGCCATTTAAGAATCTTGGTCAAGGTTCAATACCTGTAAGGAATTGGGTATGGGAACATTCAATATCAATTGGAGCCAAGCGTCACTGGATCCTTGATGATAATCTGAATTGGTTTTATAGGCTCAACCGTAATATCAAAGCACGAGTTGCATCTGGAACAATCTTTCATGCTGCTGAGGATTTCATTGATAGATATGAGAATGTTGCAATCGCTGGCTTTCAATATGAAATGTTTGCTCCAAGAAAAAAAAGATGGCCGCCATTCCAACTTAACACACGCATATACAGCTGTATCCTGATTCAAAATGATATCCCATACAGATGGCATGGTAGGTACAATGAAGACACAGACCTTTCATTGCGGGCCCTGAAGGATGGCTGGTGTACGATCCTATTCAATGCCTTTCTGGCTAACAAGCTTCCAACCATGACCATGAAAGGTGGCAATACTGATGAGCTATACAAAGATGACGGCCGCCTACTCATGGCTCAATCTCTACAGCAACAACACCCAGATGTCACAGAGATAGTATGGAAGTGGGATCGTTGGCAGCATAGGGTAGACTATACACCGTTCAAAAAGAACAGGCTGATCAAACGACCTGGTATTACTATCCCCAAGGGGATCAACAACTACGGTATGAAGCTTATCAATATAGCTGATGAATAAACCGAAAAGGAGACCCAATGGCAAAACGAACAAGAGGAACCACAGCACCACCAGTACAGGACGGTCACGGCGGACTGAAGATTAACCGGTCGGTATTCCTCGATGCGCTGACCAAGGTCAAGCCCGGTCTGGCCAATAAAGAGATCGTTGAACAGTCCATCCACTTCATCCTCGATAACGATCGTATCTGGACTTACAATGATCAGCTCGCTATCAGCCATGCGATCAAGACCGGCATCACCGGGGCTGTCAAGGCAAGTGAGTTCCACGCGCTGATCAGCAAGATCGATGGCGATGACATCTGGTTTGAGCAGCAGGAAGGGCAGATCTTAATTGAAGCAGAACAGGACAGCGCGACCGTTAATGTTGACCCGGATATCAAGTCGCAGGGTATCACCGTGCCGGGGATCAACAGTCGTCAATGGAAGCCCCTGCCGGGAAACTTTGTCGATGCGGTGCGGGCCTGCCTATTCTCGGTAAGCAAGTCCCTGGATCGCCCGGCGCTGAACTGCCTGTGGGTTGATCAGGATATGATCATCTCCACTGACCGGTACCGGGCTTCACAGCACGTGCTGGACGCCCAGATCGAACAACCATTCATGCTACCATTTATTGCAGCCAAAGAGATTGGCAATTACAATCCATACAAGGTATGCGTCGAGGACCGGTGGATTCACTTTGTCAACAAGGAGAAGACGTTCTTTTCCTGCCGGGTTACCGATGGTGAATACCCGGTCGAGACTGCAATGGCAATCTTCGACGCCAAGGGTAAGAAGTTGACCCTGCCGGATAACCTGGATGCCGCGATTGACTTTGCTGATTCGATCCTGGTCGAGGACTTTGCAATCGATAAGTTCGTCACGCTGACGATCGAACCGGGGCTGATTACCTGTTCAGGTCTGTCTTCGATTGGCCAAGCCAACAGGCGGATCAAGGGCGAGAACGGATACAAGGGCGCACGTATCCAGGTTGATGTCAACCCGGCGTTCCTCAAGGAGATAATCGGCCGGCTGGATACGGTTGTGATCGCCGACCGGCTGCTGTTTGAAGGTGAAGGGTTCAAGCACGTACTGTGCTTGGTAGATGACGAATAAGGGATCAGAATGAAATTCAAAAGAAGCAACCAGGACTATACTGCATTCCTCAAAACCAAAGCCATATCTGATAACCCATCAGGATTTGATGTTGATCTTGATGATCTAAATCAGATGCTTTTTGATTGGCAAAAGGTGCTGGTCAAATGGAGTCTCTACAAAGGCAGGTCTGCATTGTTTGAGGATTGCGGTCTGGGCAAAACGCCTCAGCAATTAGCATGGAGCGATACAGTGCATCAAAAAACAGATGGCGATATTTTAATTCTTGCGCCATTGGCCGTATCAATCCAGACGCAAAAGGAAGGCGAGAAGTTCGGGGTCGACGTCAATGTGTGCAAAACGCAAGACGGGATGAAGCAGGGCATTAACATAACTAATTACGAACGGCTTCATCATTTCGATCAGGCAGATATTGCAGGCATAGTACTGGATGAAAGTTCAATCCTCAAAAACTTCGCTGGCATGATTCGCAACCAGATCATTGATCAATTCATTTCTGTCCCGTTTAAGCTGTGCTGTACCGCCACGCCAGCCCCAAATGACTACATGGAACTGGGCAATCATTCTGAATTTCTTGGCGTGATGACCCGGACTGAAATGCTGGCCATGTTCTTCATCAATGATTCTGGCGAAGCCGGAAAATGGAGACTGAAGGGCCACGTCAAGGATAATCTATTCTGGAAGTGGTTAAGCTCATGGGCCGTTATGCTATCAATGCCATCTGATCTTGGTTATGAAAATGGAGGATTCGAACTTCCCGAGATCAAATATCATGAATGCATAATCCCGACTACGGCCAAACCAAAGAGAGGGCTCTTTGTAGATGAGGTCCAGACTCTTAATGAACGCCGGCAGGTCCGCAAGGAAACCATAGATATTCGCACTCGGCTGGCGGGCAATATCATAAACCAAACCGATGACAGATTCGTCATATGGTGCAATCTCAATGATGAAAGCGCAGCACTTACCGAATGCATTGACAGTGCTATTGAGGTTGCAGGCCGACACGACAATGATATCAAATCCAAAAGGATGCTTGATTTTGCATCTGGGCAAATACGGCGGATAGTCACCAAACCAAAGGTCGCCGGGCTCGGAATGAATTGGCAGATATGCCATAATGCTATCTTTGTCGGGTTGAGCGATAGCTGGGAACAACTCTATCAGGCAGTGCGCAGGATATGGAGGTATGGCCAAGTCGAAGAGGTCAATATATATATCATCATAGAAAGCCGAGAGGGTGCGGTCTTGAAGAACATAAAGCGCAAAGATAGGCAGGCCAAAGAAATGATCGAAAATATGATCACCCACACGAAAGAATTGACAAAGCGAGAGCTGGCGCAGACCACAAAGGATATAACCGATTACGTTCCGCAAATTACTATGGAGGTTCCAGCATGGCTGCAAAGCCTCCAACCATAACAGAACAGGATCTTTTCAAGCATTTGGATAGAGCCAAAAATGTGTTGCTCCTGGAGCCTAATTACCGCCGGAGCTATATGCCACTTGCCCTTGCTAAGATCGCAACATACATAAAGGATCGAGGTGGTCAGATAACCTTTTCCAGATCAGCCAATGTAGATCCTGGGCCGTCAGGCAAATTTGATTTGATTTGCGTCACCTCCATCTTCACGACTGATAGCAAGATTGTGATTGCCGCAATCAAAGAATGTAAGCGGGATATGTTTCTTGCAGGCGTACCGCTTATTGTCGGGGGCATATTCGCATCACTAATGCCGGAATATCTTTACAAAGAGGCTGGCGCCCCAATCTTCGTTGGATATTCAAGAAAGCTGGATAAGCAAATGCCAGACTACACAATTGATTGGCAGGTCAAGCCACCATGGGACGATGCAATGCTTGTTTTCACAACCAGAGGATGCCCTAACAAATGCGGATATTGCATGGTGTGGAGAATGGAGCCGGAGTTTTATATCGAACCAAAATGGAAGGATGCAATTTCCAAGAATGACAAACCGATTGCAATCATTAGTGACAATAATCTGCTCGCGGCCCCTATTGAGCACTTGCGGGCAGTCGTGCAAACTCTCAATGATAATCAAAAGCAAGTGATTTTCAACAACGGAATAGATTGTCGGCTGATCAATAATCAGAATGCCAAGCTGCTGGCCACATTGAAGTATACCAGGAATGGATTCAGAACTGCTTTTGATAGAATGTCGGATGATGGCCATTATCAGCAGGCAATGGAAATGGTGATCGCGGCAGGGCTGAAGGTCAAGGGCAATTCTTATACGTATGTTCTTTTCAATTTCGACGATACTCCGCAAGAAGCTTACTACAGAGCCAGAGAATGCTGGAAATACGGCAGCAATCCATACCTAATGAGATACAGGCCGCTTAACCAAGCAACACACCGCCTTGATTACGTCAGTAAATACTGGAGTCCTGCATTGATAACCGCATTCAGCAATTACGGCCAGAACTTCGGCTATAATCGCAAGGATGGAACTTTTGAATCTTGGATAAAGGGATATACAGAAGGCGGCAAATGGAAATACAAAAGCAAACTAACAGATAATGATTGGGATAAATGGCACTATAAAAGATAGGAGCTGACATGCCGACGACTTTATCAGAAATCAATGATGCATATGGAGCAATCAATTTCTATGAGCAGAAACTGAAAGAAGCACGTGCAGCCCGGCACAAGCTGCTCAATAGAAAAAAATCAAACCCGAAAGTAATCGCCCAAGACTCCACATCCAAATGGGCGGCATATCATGGTGATGCAGTAGAAGTTACAAAAGGGATCCCTGATAACAGCATCCATTATTCGATCTTCTCCCCGCCATTTGCTTCGCTCTTTACCTATTCAAACTCAGCACGAGATATGGGCAATTCTCAGGATGGCAACTTCTATGATCACTTCGCATATCTCTTGCCTGAGCTATACCGGGCAATGATGCCGGGCAGGCTAATCTCGATTCACTGCATGGATATCCCGGCAATGAAAGAACGTGATGGATATATCGGGTTGAAAGATTTTCCCGGTATGCTACTGAAAGAATTTGAACGCATCGGATTCATCTACCATAGCAAAGTTCACATCAAAAAGAACGAATTGCTAGAAGCTCAAAGGACCCGGGCTATTGGCTTGGCCCATAAGCAAGTAGTCAAAGATAGCGCAATCTGCCGGAATGCACTGCCCGACTATATCATGACAGTGCGCAAGCCGGGAAATAATCCAGAACCAATATCACGCAAGAATGGATTTGAAATCTATCGTGGTTCCAAATCTCAACCGGATAAACCTAAGCATAAGAAACACGCACTGAATAGATTTAGCCAAAAGATTTGGCAACGATATGCCGCTTCCGTTTGGCTGGATATAAATCAGACCGATACGCTGAATGTTCAGGCTGCCAGAGAACAGAATGACGAACGTCACATCTGCCCTTTACAACTGGGCGTCATAACCAGATGCCTTGAGCTATGGACTAATGAATCAGATACGGTATTGGATCCATTCGGGGGCATCATGTCGGTCGGATATCAAGCACTACTTATGAACCGGCGGGCCGTTATGATTGAGCTGAAGGAATCTTATTACAAACAAGGCATAAAGAATCTGAAGCGGGCAAGTAAGCCAACGACCAAAAGGTTCTTCTAAGAAAGGAGCAAATATGGAACCATGGATAGCAGTACACAGCGGAAAGAAAGTTGATCCATTTGAGTTCAAGCCCGAAGACGTTAACCTGTTGGATATAGCTCATTCCCTATCTCAGCTCTGTCGGTTCACCGGCCATACAGACCGGTTCTATTCCGTCGCCCAGCATTGTGTTCTGGTATCACATGTGCTGGAAGGCAAAGATGGGTGCGGCCAGCACGGACTACTACATGAAGTAGATGAACCTTATCTCAACGACATTAGTTCTCCTGTAAAGCAACATCCTGAGATGCAATTTCTACGCCCGGTTGCAGATGCTATATTTACGACAAGCATGGGTGTGTTGGTTCCGACTATAGAACTGTCGTCTAATCTGCACGAAGTCGACGCCTGCGTGTGCCTAACCGAAGGCCGAGATCTGATATCGCTTTCTGATATCAAGGAATGGTCCCTTTACAAAGAAGGACATCGGCCATATATCGACATCCATATTGAACCGCTGATATCGACCGCTGCCGAGCGATTGTTCTATGAGCGATACTATGAACTGAAAGGATAGACGTGTTCATACATTTACACCTACACAATGAGTTCAGTGCCCTGGACGGCTACGGCACGGCCGAGCAATACACCGCCCGAGCAGCCGAGATGAACTTCTCCCACCTGGCGCTGACTAACCATGGCAATGTAGCCGGGGCGATCAAATGGCAACGCGCCTGCCAGAAGGCCGGGATCATCCCGATCCATGGATGTGAAGCATATATCGTCCCAGACATCTCACGCAAGTTCAAAGCCGAACGGCGAGGCCACATCACCCTGCTGGTGACCAACATGGACGGGTGGACAGAACTTTGCCGGATGCTCACGGTCGCCCACCTGGAAGGGCACTACTATAAGCCCAGGATTGATTTCGAAATGATACGTGAGATGGACCTGTCAGGGTTGATCATCCTCACCGGCTGCGCCGCATCATTTCTAAATCTACCGGGCGGATTTAAACTACTTGCCGAGCTGCATGAAAAGGGTGCCCGTGTATACTACGAGATCATGCCACACAATATCGAACCCCAACAGGCTCAGAATCAATTGGTATGTGAGCTATCAGTACAAACCGAGTTCCCCCTTGTGGCCACTAACGATTGCCACTACGTGCTGCGGTCCGAACACAAGGCACAGGAAATGCTCCTGGCCATCCAGACCAAGGCCAAATGGGATGACCCGAAGCGGTGGTCGTTCGGATTCACCGGGCTGCACCTGCGGTCAGAACAGGAAATGTTCAAAGCATTTCAGCGCTTGGGTGGCTTCACCGATGCTGAGATACAGCGTGCCCTGGATGCCACCGGGATGATCGCAGCCGAGTGTGAAGGCTTTGAGATCCCGCAACAGGATATCAACTTGCCGTCGATGGCAGACGATCCAGATAAAGCCCTTGACGACCTGTGCCAAACAGCCTTGCAGGCGAAGCCATTTAGCGATCCTCGGGCGTACGAGGACAGGTATAGGGTAGAGTATACCTTGATCAAGAACAAGGGATTTGCGGACTATTTCCTGATCGTATATGATCTGATTCAATACGCCAATGAACACGGGATTATGATGAGCCCAGGTCGTGGATCGGTCGGGGGTAGCCTGATCGCTTACCTGCTGGGGATAACCGAACTTGATCCGATCTATCACGATCTATCTTTCAGCCGGTTCATTAGCGAGGACCGTGTCGACTGGCCCGATATAGATTTGGATTTTCAGAAAGAGCACCGGGCACGGATCGTTGAATACATCGAGGGCAAATACGGCCAGTTCAATACCTGTGGGATCACAACCGACAGCAGGCTGAAGGGTCGGGCGGTGCTCAATGATGTGGGTAGAGCTTTCCGGGTACCACCGGCAGACATTGCGCAGGTATCAAAGCTGATCGATACCAAGGCCAAGCGCGACACTGTCAAGACCATGTTGGACGGAACCGATGAAGGTAGCCGGTTCTATGCGGTGTACAAAGATGCAGCCCGGCTGGCCATGAAGCTGGAAGGGCAACTGCGACAGCACGGGCTGCATCCCGGCGCGGTTGTGATATCGGCCGATGACCTGCGCGATGGTAGCCGTGGCAATCTGAAGATGCAAAAGGATCGGGTGGTGTCCTGCTTTGATATGGAGGATGCAGAATACTGCGGTCTGATGAAGCTGGATATCCTCGGGCTGGTGACCCTGGATGTGCTGGTCTATTGTAAGGAGTTGATTAAAGAATCAAGGTCGTTTTGGTTTCACCCGGAGAGCGGTGAACACTTTGTTTGGAAAGATTCACCGGGCGGATATATGTTACCCAAAGAAGGGAAAAGAGTCGATTTCGATTACGACAAGATTCCATTTGATGACCCCAAGGTGTTTGCCGAAATCAGCGCAGGCAATACAGCCGGAGGGTTCCAGATATCAGGCAGAGCCACCACGCAGCTTGCGCAGGATATGATCATCACAGAGTTCAAAGATATCGTCGCCCTGATCGCCCTGGTGCGCCCTGGTCCGACCGATAGCGGAATGACTGAGATGTATGTTGCCCGATCAAAAGGAGCCACCTACGGCCAGCAGCACCCCATCTATGAACAAGTGACAGCAGACACCCATGGGATTCTAATCTACCAGGAACAGATCATGCAGGTTATTTCCAAGGTAGCCGGGATGTCTGAAAGCGATGCCGACAAAGTCCGCAAGATCATCGCCAAGAAACGAGACCTGGCAGAGTTGGCTCCATATGAGCAGCAGTTCGTAGACGGCTGCCAGCAGATGGAAACGTTCAGCGCCGAACAGGCCAGAGCGTTCTGGGCTAACCTGCAAGAGCTGGGCAAGTACGGATTCAACAAGGCGCACTCAACCGGATATGCCGTCCTGGCCTACTGGACGTGTTGGTGCAAAATAAATTACCCAGGCGAGTTCCTCGCGGCTTGCCTTACATACGATGAGAAGGAGGACAAGCAACGATTGATCAAAGATGCATACCGGTATGGGTTCACCGCCAGTTACCCCAAGGACGGCCTATCAGACCCCCTGCGGTGGACAATCCACGACCGGGTAATGTATGCCCCGTTTTCTGAGATCATCGGCATGGGTGAGACCGAGGCGAAGCGCGCCGCCGGCCAGGGGCCAGAACGCAAAACGCGCATGAAGGGTTTCTTCAATATGAAGCCGGTAGTCAATCAGCAAAGTGATATCGGCAAAGTGCTCAAGGCGGCGGGCGTGTTTGATCCCGAGCGGATGTTCACCACCGAAGAAGCCGGGCAGCTATTCAAGTTTGTGATCGACCCTGATCTGACCCCTACGCAAGACAGCGGCGAGCCCGGAGCTGATTATCCAGAGCTGAGAAAGATCTTACTTGACCTTGATCCGGTTTATGCAGCCGAATTATGGTTTGATATCCCTGGTGAATTTGTCAACGCAATCTCATTGCCGTCCGGGTTGATAACTGAAGAGCACGCAATCGCACAGGCGTTCAAAGGTCCGCTGTGTCCTGACCTGAAAGATTGCTATGATTGCCCGCTGGGTGATCAGACCGGCAAAGGTCCGGTAGGTCCGACCATGGGCAAATACAACATTATGATCACCGGGGAAGCACCTGGGCCGGAAGAAGATGAACACGGATGGGGGTTCTACGAAGGGGCTCCGGCTGGTAAGCTGTTGTGGGATACCTTGCTAAATAGACAGGCTCGCAAAGGGAAGTGGAATCTACCCCGAGAGTTTTTCTACGTGACTAATATCTGCAAGTGTTATCCGTCTAAGACCAGGACGCCATCACACACCGAAATCGAGACTTGCTACGACCGGTGGCTGCAACATGAGATCGAACAGATGCAGCCGCGTATTATCCTGGCCTTCGGCAATACATCGCTGTACGCTTTCACAGGGGAGAAGGGCGGGATCAATAATCTATCGGGCAAGGTCCAATGGAACGAACGCGTACGGGCCTGGATAGTATGGTGTGCTCATCCGGCGAGTGTAAAGCGCAGCGGGGATTCGCAGTACTTTGACCGGGGTATGGAAACATTCTACAAGATATTGTTGAAAGCATGGGGGAGATAATGAACTCAGCCGAGGTTAAAAAGTATTGGGAAGAACGAGGGTTGAAGTATGAAGGTGCGCCGAACGACGATGAGTACGCATTCTTGGCCTCGCTCGTAGGGTACCACACAAATCCGGGAGGCATGATTGCTGAGATCGGCTCCGGCTGGGGTCGGGTATATATGCAGCTTGATAAGTCAGGGTTGCTAAATGAAAGCAGGGTCTTTCGTATGTTTGACTTCGTAAAGTCCATGCGAGATGTGTGTGAACAGAAAACTGGTTCAAGGCCAACTGCATGGAATGGAAAATATATCCCGGCGCGTACTGACCTGTACGACTTTGTAATCTCGGCTTCAGTCCTACTCCATGTTCCACCGGAAGATATCGAGCAGGTATTTGCTGAACATGTCAGGATCACCCGGAGATACTTGTATGTGGCTACATATACCGGACAGCAGAAATATTTGGCCAAGCATTGTTTCTGGCACGACTATGAACAGTTATTTGACAACCATCAGCTGAAGATAGTTGACCAGCGGGAGTATCCGTCAAGGACTAATTGGCTGCTGGAAAAGTAGCCGGAAGGAAATGACATGAGCAAAGACAATGCTATAAGAATTGTGAAGACCAAAGACGGTGAAGGGGATCTCGTATTCAAGGGTTATGACCGCTGTATCAGCGTTGATTTTAACCCGGCACAACCATGCAATCCGTTTCATACATTAGAAGCTGCGATGGTATGGGGAACAGCGCAGGAAGCAGAGCATGGCATTGAATATTTTGATGAAACAGCTATTGTTGAGCTTGGGCAAGCAATAACGAATACAGCCCAATGGCTCTTGGATAGACTATTGGAACGCGATTGCAAAGCTGTGTTAAAAATTCTCAACCCTTACAACCACGAAATTGAACTTGAAGATCCACCGATGCTGATAACGATTCGGCCATCAGTAAGAGTCCCATGGATAGCATAGACCCCGACAGGATCAAAACGATCTTCTTGCTGATGGAATATGACGAGCTGACAGAGTGGGAACTGGGCTTTGTGGAAAGTGTTGAGAAACAATTCAATGCCAACGGTGAATTGACTGAGCCGCAGTATGATAAGCTTGAAGAAGTCTTTGAGCGGGCAGCTGAAAGGGCATAACGTGCAAGCCAAGATGACATTCTACACAACCCGGCATTTTATCGAGCAGAGCCCAGTCCCCATCGACCGGATTGAACAAATGCTCAACGCTGCCTGGGTACTAACCAGCCGGATGCCTACGTCCGCAGACGGATCACTGCTCAAGGCAGCCGATGAAATAGGCCGACGTATCTACGCCTATTGTCAGGGGAAGAAGAAATATATAATCGTCATAGGCAAGGATCGGGATACCGACAAGTTCAATACGCTTATCACCATGTACAGGCTCGATCACCAAGGGGCCTGGGCGATTAAGAAGTTCCGCAAGACCCCGGTTAAGAAGCGCCGGCTGCTGCGCACGTATCTGAAATTTACTACAGCGGTTGTAACCACTCGACAGGTCGAGAAAGCACCACAGCAGTCGCGGCCCCAACCGCGCAAGCGCGTCCATCCTCAATCTCGCCCGGTGGCGTACGAACCACGTAAGAACAATATCCTCACTGTCCGTGAACTTGGAATTGATATTGAGCCAATCAAAAGGAGACGATAGACCATGCCGCTGCATATTGATTACCGACCAAATGATTTTGATCAAGTTATTGGTAATACATCTACAATCAAAAGTATGCTGACCATACTCGAAAGAGAGAACAAGGACTTCCCCCATGCGATAATGCTACACGGACCACGAGGCACTGGTAAGACTACCTTAGCATATATTTGGGCCAAACACTTAGGTTGCCCGCCCGAAATAAAAAAGGGCGAGACAAATATAGATTTCCGAGAGATCGATACAGCACAGCAAACCGGGGTAGATACAGCGCGTGATATAAGAGGCGAGATAAGATACAGACCCATTAACTCAGATGTCCGGGTTTACCTACTTGACGAATGCCACAAAATGTCGCCGGCGTTTCAAAACGGAATGCTCAAGGCAACAGAAAAGCCGCCCTCTTTTGTTTATTTTATCTTGTGTACTACCGAACCGAATAAAATCATCCCCACGCTGACAAGTCGCTGTATGAAGTTTGCGACTGAAAAAGCAAGCGATATCGATTTACAGAACTTGGCATTAGATATCTTTGAAAGTGAAGGGCTTATTAATATCAGCAGTGATATTCTCAATGCCCTTGTTAAAAGTGCGGACGGTGCACCCCGAGAACTACTCATCAATATGGATAAGATCCTGGACCTGGATCCAGATGAAATGATGGAAGCTATTATTCAGGTCGATCAACAACAGGTGATTGATCTCTGCCGGGCGCTGATCAAAAAACAACCATGGTCAGCCATTGCCCAGATCCTACAGGGTATCAAGGACAACCCCGAACAAGTACGCCTGGCCGTGATGGGCTACATGAGCACAGTACTGTTAAACAATGACCGGCTGGACAGCCACGCACTGCTGATTATGAACTGTTTTAAGGATCCCAATTTCAACAACGGCAAGCCCGGCCTGGTCACTGCTTGCGCCGAGGTGTATATTTAATTCATCTTGATTTTAACCCAACGACCTATAATATATATAAGGGGGTAGCAAATATGGACGATCAAATAGAATACGATTACCAGAAAGACCTGGCGATTGATCTTGACCGGCTTGAAGAAGAGTGCCTGGAGCATCCGCAGCTGTATATGAAGTATGTAATTGCGTTGGCAGAGATCAAAAAGCTCAAGGCAAAAGTCTGGGAGCGGCTCAAGATACGTCGGAGCCAATTGGCCAAGGAAGCCAAAGATCACGGCGCTACTAATGCGACTCTGGTTGAAGCATACTACCGGGATCATGAAGACCACATCGCGTTGAAAGAAGAACTAATCGAGGCTGAATATCAGGTAGATATCATCCAGGGTATAGTCGATGATTTTGGATATCAGCGCAAGGCCATGCTGGAACATGAAGTGTCGTTGTGGATTGGCCAATGGTTTGCCGGCCCGAAGGAACCACGTATATTGCAAGGTGGCAAACGGCTAATCGCTATGCAGACCGCTTCCATCGAAGGTACAGCCAAAGGGATACGTGCAGCGCTGAATAAGGATCGGGCCAAGACAGAAACAACACCACCAACTGGCAGAAAGACCAGAAGTCGCAGTCGCGGTTGAGATATGAAATGGGCAATCATCATAATCGTACTTGTGATCGCACTGGTATTTGTTGCACGTGTGATCACCAGAATCACTGTCAGAACTTACTATGAAGAAAGGAAACGGTATTATGGACAGAGAAGAACAAAGACGGAGGATGAGGGAGAGGACGGCGCGTAGCGCAGCCAATACGAAGGCAACCGGCCTGGGCAGAAAAACCGTCCTGGATCTAACCGTTGTTGGTGACCGGACAATCGATCAATACAGGATGAAGGGAGGGGTCGGTATCAAGAACGCCCTGGACATCCTACCATATGAGATCACCCAAGATTGGTACAAGGACATGCGGGAACCCAGCGGTGCTCCGACTGGGCTGGCCGTGGGTGATAGTGATTACAAACTTGAGTACGGCGTACACAAACGCCAGGGTGAAAACCAAGACACCGTGCTTTGCCTACGGCTTACCTTCGGGCGTCAGTGTCCCATGTGTGAACCGATGCAGACCCTATGGGGTATTGACAAGGCCAAGCGCACCATTGATCAGCAGAAGATGCTGGACTTCCTCAAGCCCAGTTGGCGGTGTTCATACAACGTGTTCGACTACGATGAGCCGGCCAAAAACATCCAGCTATGGGATGACCAGAGTTATAAACTTTTCGAGGAGCTGCTCAAGCTGCGCATCCAGACAGACCCGGAAGGTCTACAGGCGTTTTCGGATCTGGAGACTGGGCTGATTGTAGAGTTCGAAGGGGTTTCAAAGACATTGGGCACCAATACCAAACCCTTCTATGAGGCTGCGCAGTTCGCCTTCCTGCAACGGTCGGAGCCGTGGCCGTATGAAACCTTGCAGGAAACATTCCCACTCGATCAGATGTTGCCGATCCCGACCTATAATGAAGTGGCCGCGATCTTTAACTCTCTGGAAGCCCCGCCTGATATGGACGGTTACGATGATCAGCAACCTACGGCCGGCACAAGATCAAGGGGTGATGCTGGCGGCGGTCGTAGCCGGGATGATGCTCAGCCAGGCGCTACCCAATGTTCGGGCGGGCATACGCTCGGCAAGGATTACAACCAATTTGAAAACTGCAATGCTTGTGACGAACAGGAATATCAGCAATGCGCAGATCTGAATAGACCTGACGGTGACACTGCGGATAGTCCGGGCGACGGTAGCCAACCATGGACACCGGGTCAATCAGATGCCCCCGCTGACAATCAGCCGGCAACGAACACACGTAGTCGGACCCGTGAGGCTGATGCCGGTGGTGACCAGCCTGCTACTGGACAAAGAACCAGAGGGCGCCAGGACACACAGCCCCCTGCCGACCCCGGCACCCGGCAAAGAGTACAGCGCACGCGAGGCTAACACCATGGATTCAACCTACATATCCACACGTGATGCCCACGCCCTGACGGTGGCGGCCGGTATTGATCCGATCACATTCGTCACCATCAGGACGTGGGTACACAAATATAACCTGGGCAAAAAGATAGGTGGCCGGCTCCGCATTGACAAAACCAAATACATGGAATTTCTACACGGTGATAATGAATGGAAAGAACGCGCGAAGAACAACCAAGGCAGCGGGGTCGATCCCGAGCAGTACCCGCTTCGGAACTGGTAACCCAAGCAGAAGAGCATAGCGCCCAGCCGGTTGTGCCCCAGGCCAAGATCGACACTTCCGTGCTGATCCCCAGCGGGTTGACGTTACTGAATTGTGCCTGTAGCGATAACCCGCTGGGGGCATTTGCACTCGGCCGGATTGCTACCATACCGGGAGCATCACAGGGGGGCAAGACCCTACTGATGCTGAATATGCTTGCCCAGGTTGCTACAGATCCCCGGTTCGATGAACACGAACTGATCTATGACGACTCCGAAGAGACAATGGAATCATTCGATATACCACATCTATTCGGGCTAAAACTGGTCAAGCGTATCCGGGCTCCATTCTACGATGGTGATGATCCGATTCACAGCAACACCATCCAAGATCTCAAAGCGTATCTATTAGAGAAAACCAAGCCTGGTCAACCGCCGTTTATATACGTAGCCGATTCGCTGGATGCCCTCACTACCGATGAAGAGCTAACGCGAGAATACCAGAATGCACTAATCAAGGCCGCCAATCCCGAAGCGGTGGAAGAGTTGAAAAACAGCTACAAGGCAGAAAAAGCCAAGGGCATTGGTGAAACCCTGCGGATGATCAATGGTAGTCTAAAGAAAACTCAGTCTGCCCTATTCATCGTCCAGCAAGTCCGGGCCAAATTCAATGCAATGAAGAACGCCCGGCAATGGACAACCAGCGGGGGCAAAGCCCCATTCTTCTATAGCACTCATCAGGCGTATCTGACCAAGGTCAAGACGCACAATCCAGAAATCGGCAAGATGAAATTGAAGACTGGCATGCGCGCCCGGATTGAACTGATCAAGAACAAACTCACTGGTAAGGAGCGGTCAATTGAAGTCGACGCCTTTGTAGATTACGGCATGGACGATATCGGTTCATGTGTAGACTTCCTGGTCAAAGCCGGGCGGTGGAAAAAGGACAAGGCTAAGATCGTCCCGGAAGATCTATTTGGCTCAGCACAACAAGGAGAGAAGTTCATGCGCCGGGAGCTGGTCAAGCTGATCCAGACTGAACAGGCCGGGCTGGAAATGCAAACCCTTGTGGGTGATACTTGGCTACAGGTAGAAGAGAAATTCAAGACGGATCGACCTCGGAGGTTTGAATGAAAACCATCACCGTCAGTTATGGCAAGACCGTCAGCACAGGTCATTTTGAATCGGCCAAATTCAACGCAAGCATATCGGTCGAAGTCGATGACGACGCCAACAATCAGGAAACCCTGGATGATCTCATGCAGCAGGTCAATGATTTTGTCGAGACAGAAGTTGAAGGTATCAGGAGTAATCTGTAATGAAACGCACACGCAGCAGTCTTCCAAGTGACCCCGGATATGTCCAAGGATCAGGAGTAACGCCACGCAGAGGTCTGTCCACTCAAGCTCAACACTTCTTGCTCCAAAGTCCTTCCCCAAACATCCTTTCCATTGACGCCGGCTTCACCAAGTTCGGCTGGGCGGTATTCAGCAACCACGAACCGATTGCTTGCGGCGTGATCCAAAATAAAGCCGTGGACAAAAAGACTGTCGCTGTCTCGAATGAATACCAGACGATGGCTTCCTTTCTGGCCAGGGCCTTGCGCGGGATCTATACCGAACACAATTGCCAGGCACTCGTTGGCGAGCTACCTCACGGCGGCGGGCTATCCGCCAGGGCAGTATCACATATGAATATGTCCACCGCCATAGTCGGGGCCGTGACTGGCCTGCTGGATATCCCCTGCGAGTTCTGTTCCCCTACTGATGTAAAGATCGCAACCTGCGGTACGACCACTGCCAGTAAACTTGAAATGATGAAACGGATCATTGAGATGTATAATGGATACTGGGATACAAAACGCGTCCGCTGCAAGGCATCTGTTAAATATCCGGAAGGATACCGCGAAGATTACATCTGGAATTTTCGTGGTGGTAGATATGGCTCAGGATTGTTTGAGCATGTTGCGGATTCGTGCGGGGCGTATTTGGCATTAGCGGATTCAAATTTGATTAAACTTCTTGGGAGTTAAGCGAATGGAAAAGAGCCATATCGTTTGGAATGTTCATCACCCTGATGATCCGATTCTTCCCGGTGAAGTGATCCACCATAAGGATGAAAACCATGACTGATATCATAATGAAAGAGTTCGTCTGTGTCAGCTGCTCCCATAGCGAACTGGAGCCGGGCGAAAAGATAATCCGCGTTGCACATATCCGCATCCGGGCTGATGACGATCCGACGAATTACGGATGGATCAAAGAAGCTGATACATTCTGGATGTGCCCGGATTGTTCCCGGCCTAAAGCAATATTGCGTTGCTACTATTGCAAAGCGACTACGCAAGACTTAGCTAAACGCAGAGATACAATCCCGCAACTATATACCATAGCCTGGGCCGCAACAGATACAGAGACAACATATTGCTTCCGGTGTGCTGATTCAGCAATTTACGGGATCAAAAATGAACATATAAAAGATCCAGAAAAACAGAAAGAGCTGATCAAATCTTTTTCAACAACCGCAATGTTAGATCTATCACAAAGGCTCTTACAAAAGGATTGATATGAACTTCGCAATCATCGGAGCTGCCGGATTTGTTGCACCGCGCCATATGGAAGCCATCAAGGCAATCGGCGGGAAGATCGTCGCTGTCTGTGATCCTTCTG
>LAZR01000835.1_pt1 | contig 21173 bp, 61 predicted proteins | sample 329461 | NCBI WGS metagenome assembly LAZR01 (sample SAMN03002196, study PRJNA259156) | marine sediment metagenome | biome: sea floor; feature: Hydrothermal impacted sediments; material: marine sediment; isolation source: Loki non-amplified sample from Loki's castle hydrothermal vent sediment ...
TGGCTGCTCAATAATAGATGGTTTGGAGACTACGTTAGGAACTATCGAGAAAAGAAGGGGATCCCCCTCAAAATAAAGGTATTATCCATTTCCTTTTTGTGGGTGACAATTGGATACTCAACTCTCTTCATAATTAATATCCCTTTAGTTAGTTCTTTCATTCCTTCACCTTGTTTTTATTTGTTGGAATAAGGGTATTATTCCTTATCCTTTGCTTTCCATTGAGCTTCATTGTTTATCCAATCAACTATTTCATTGATTTTATTTCTAATTAACTTTTCTTTATCTACTGCACAATAAAAATCTATTTTTTTCATATTAATCAACCTCCTTCGTTTGTTTTGGGAAAAATTGTATTACTACTTAAAGCAGAAGCTAAAGTACCCAACATTATTATTACTATTGGAAACATAATTATTGCCATAGTAGGATAAACCCAAACATAATTCCAACCTTTATCTACAAGTTTAAATGCTAAATCAGCAATGTAAAATAGACCATAGAGACATACTATCGAAGTACAAATCTCAATTATCTTCCTATTCATTTCTTCTCCTTATTGGAACAAGGTGAAGTACTGCAATTTTTAGGATAGTTTACATCATAGTAATCACATTCCTTGTCTTTACACGGCTTTTCGTTAGATTGTGAATTAGCTTCTATCTCATAATGTTTAATCACATCCATAATAGCTTTGTATTCTTTTTCATTATCTGTTGAATGTTCTATTTTGAATTTCATTCTTTATTCTCCGAATCTGTATTTGAAGTATTAAGGTCCTCTTCTGTTATGTTAAAGAAAATTGTAATCCATTCGATTGTCGCACATACTCCAGTAATCTTCTCTTTTCTTGAATCTAAGGGATAGATATTTGGTTTTTCTAATTCCTTACTTAATTCTTTTATCCATTTGATTGCTTCTTCTCTTAGTTCATCTCTTTTAGCCCACATTCTAGGATAACCAGATTGAGCATTTCCAGATATATCTTTTAAAGTCTTCATTCGTTTATGCCTCCTTACGTGAGTTAGCCTCACATTTTAAACATTCATAAATCTTCACTTCTACAGTATTTTTATGTGATAATACTATAACTCTATGATTAGTCATTTGTATGCACTTAGGACAATATCTTAGTTCCATTTTCATCCAATACTCATTCTAATTGGTTTCTTTATACATTTACAATTTGGTTTCCATGTGTATTTACTTTTCTTGTTTGTTATTGAATCAACATCATTTACCCAATCTTTCTTACAGTAATGGCATCTAGGTATCCCTGTTTTCTGTAAATGTTTTACTTCTTTCATTACTTCTTTAGGTATATGTTTAGATATATCTTCTGTCATTTGCTAACGCTCTATTGGTGGTATTTACGAATTAATCTTTTTAATGGTTCTTTTATAGCAGTTTCAGTTATAAAAAAAGATACTGCTCTTGCCATATGTTTATCAACTATTTCTTTTCTTGTATAAGTATTTGATTCTAACTCTTGCATAAACTCATTTAAAACTCTTTGTTCTTGTTTATTTAGTTTCATTCTTTACCTCGCTTTTGTGGGAATCACGTACTTTCTTAAATCTAAGTAACTCTAATTTATCTTTGCCTTTTACATTCTCTAATAACCATTTAGCAAACTTCCTTACTTCTTCTGCATTTCTAAATACCAAAACCCTATCACCAAACTTCTCATTGATTTTATTGTTTTCGTGCCAATCATTTACTGTATAACAATCTATCCTTTCTGGTTTCCCAGTAACCCAATCACAAAAACGATAACTTCTAAATTCTTTATCTATTGCAGATGTCAAATCAGTAATAGATATTTTTATTATTTCTCCCATAGTAAATTCACCTCATTTCAGTTTAACGTATTAGTGTGTGCTGCTTAACCTTAAAGGCACAGTTAAATATATGCAGGCCTAACTCTGGTTTAACGCAGTTTCTTAATCCTTTTCTTTTATCTTTTGTCTTGTATTTAGATAAATCAAATCCATGGAATTTCTCTAACATTTTAATATCTATTCCAGGTTCTATCCTAGTTGTACTTCTAGCATTTATTGTATTAAAATTACATTCTATCTTTTTGTTAGTTATATGAAAATTAGCCCAAAAACAATGCCTTCCAGCCTCTTGGGGTTTAATCAAAGGATCATAATATGGTTTAACATTCTCAATTACAAACTTTCCTTTAAAGAAATGTTTTAAGAACACAATCTCTTGATATAATGCCATGTCTGGGTATCTTACTATCCCTTGTGCATTTTGGAAGTTGTTGCATACTGAATGAGTAGGACAAGGTGGACTAGCCCATATAAAGTCAAACTCCTTATAATGCTCTAAAAGATACTTATGGGCATCTGCAACAATGACCAGGTCTTTTGGGAATAAATCCTGATAGATTGCAGCAATATCCTTATTATTCTCTATAGCCGTAACTTCATGTTCATCTCCCCATAGCTTACGATTTCCTCCAATTCCGCAATAAAGATTAAGAATTTTCATAATTCTCCCCTATCTCTTTTTCTACTACATTCCTTACAATATCCGCTTTGTGTTTTGTATTTTAATGTTTTTCTTTCATAGAACGCATTTAATGGTAATGTTTTTTTACAAATGGTACATGGTTTAGCAATCCATTTTTTATTTATCATTATCCCCCCAGCATGTATTCTCTTATGTTCAAAATCTAATAATAATTCTAAATTGTTAATATCATAATTACTTTTATCAAAATCTTTGTGATGAATATCATATCCTTTTGGTTTTGTTCCATATCTTTCTTCCCAAACTAAGATATGAACTTTCTTATTCTTTCCATCAAACCAAATACATGGATAACCTTTTTTGTCATAATAAATCTTATATCCTTTGTAATTATTATCTGAATATTCTCTCTCAAATTGTCCTTTTTTATTTCTTTTTTTCATTTGCATATAGGTTTAGTATTTTCATTGTTTCTGTATCGCCTTAAGTGCTTTTAAAGCAACTTTCCCACTTTTTGATAAATCTCCATCATTATCTAGTATTTCATATATCTCTGCCCATTCTCCTGTTGTTAAATTATCTATTTTTTCTGACATCCTTTCATCACCTTTTATTATTTATTTAAAAGGACATAAATCCTTTCTACATTCTGGGATTTGACTCCCAATACTTTTATATTTACAACCAATGTAATTAGCAGGATAAATCCTAAATTCACACTCTTTATTACTTATTGATTGTTCTGGAATAACTAAATTAAATTCTTCTGGTTCTTTAACATCTACCATCCTTAACTCACCTTTTCTTATTTTGTCGTATTTGCTCTTTGATTCTCTTTAATTGTGTGTCTGATAAAGCTATGTTGTATGAATTAATCTTATTGTCTGCCATAAACTTCAAGCCCTCCATTACGTTCTTGTGCCTGAGTTTCTCTAACTCTCTTTGTTGCTCACTCTTTCTACTCAGCATAACCATCTTCATCTGAGTTATCCTTACTTCCTTATCATCTCCCATTGTTCACACCTCTCGCATTAGCTGAATTATACTCTTTATTTATTACAAGAGTATCCCATTTCATCACAAATAGTCTTCATTAAAGATTCTACAAAAGCAGAAGATGCTTCGCCATATATGAACTTCCCTAATTTTGCACCTGCTTTCTTAAAATCATCCCCTGTTGTATAAACTTCTACTAACTTCATTCCTTGGTCTGCTCCTTCATTAAAATTACTTACACATATTATCTGCTTTTCCATTTTCATTCCTCCTTAATCCGTATATCCTCGCATTCTAAGTATCTACAGTCTTACTTTCTGCTTCTTGTTTACAATAAGAACAATTAGGATTTTCTCCTTTTTCATATCCACATTTACATTCCATCTTTAATACCTCCATCCTCGCATTTTATGAATATGGCATACCATATCTACTTCTACAAGACGTATGCACATCATTTTTTACACTTGAATTCAATGGACATTCGTTGCTTCCTAATCCATATTCTTTACATAAATCATAACAATTTAAATACTGTTCATTTGTTGGAGTACATCCAACTATCAAAACCAACATACAAATCCCTAATATTATTGCCTTGTTCATCTGTCCTCGCATAGCTGAATTAATACTCATCCGTATAGTAAAGGTCTTTATCTTTAGTCTTTTTCCTCTTATCTACAACCATTACTTCTCTGTAACCTTCACCTTTACAATCATCACAATCATTAATAATCTTCTTGGTTTTCTTTCCACTTTCATCCCATTCTTCGATATATCCTTCTCCTTTGCATGTTGAACATCTAAATCTTTGTTCTCCAGATTCTTGTGGTTTATACGTATCTTCTTCTATCTTCTTCTTTGCTATTTTTGCTAATAATTCTAATACAAGTCTTCTAAAAGCGTAGTTAGTAGCATCATTCGAATATCCTTCTTTTTTTGACCTATTCTCTGATGTCTTAAGATTTTTTATTGTTTGTTTTAATTCCATTTTCATTCCTCCTTAGCAATATAAGTTCTAACCCTATAATGCTTATTTGTTCGATATATCCTAGCCAATTCTCTATACATCCCCATTCTGGATATTGAAGCCTTCTTTATCTTATCTGCTGAATGAGGTTTCCAATCTCTAAATCCTGACTTCTCTTCTACAACATATACTTTCTTCATTCTTTAATTCCTCCTGTATCACAATCGAGTATTAACACTTTCTTGGTAGCATTAATATCTTTCCAGTTCTTCCAGCATAAACTCTAATCTTGCCTTCTTGTGTTGAAATACTATCTAACTCATCATAAAGTTTTAAAGCATCCCTAACTACATCAGCCCTTTTCTTAACTCCAGAGTGTTTCTGTATTCTACTAATTACCTTTAATATATCTCCTTTAAATAAAACACTTAATTCTTTAACCATTTTTCCTTGTACCTCCAATCTCACTAATCGGTATTAGTCTTCCAACACCAATTAACTAACTTTCCTGCTAAAAACCCACTTCCAACTAATACCAATACTTTATTAATCCAATCATGAGTATATAACCCTCCAAAAATGAATACAAGCCAAGCTAACAAAAATATCATTATTTGTCCTGAATTATACTTGTTCTTCATCGTGTTTCACAATTTGGTATTAATAGAGTTCCTTCTAGTTCTTTTGGTGGATCAACATTAAATCCAATCAAAGCACTAGGAAATCTAGATCCTTTACCTTCCATTCCTTCATAATGTACTCTTCCTAAAGGTATGAATATCCAACTAGCTTTAAGTAATATTAACTTTTGCCATATTTTAGTTTCTAAGTTATCACATCTATAGATGGCTACGCCTTTATGAACTACTCTAAAAAAGTGTTCAAACATTTCATAAGCTTTAGAAAATGGTGGATTCATCCAACACATACTATTCTTTGTATCTATAACACTAATAAAATTATTAGAATATTGCCATGTTTTCTTGTTTTCACTATTAGCACAACAATCCAAAGTAAAGTTATATTCTTTATTTAATACTTCAAATAATCCTGTTGATGTTTGCCATTCATCCCTTGAAGGGATATTTCCTTTTCCATTAGTTGATTTATTCATTTTTATATCCTCTCCACTTGTATTCCATTATGTCTAATCATTATCCCATGATCCCTACATTCTTTCCTAAAAGATTTAATCTCTTCTTCAGTCCAATGTATAGGCTTAATATTAGGTGGTAATTGGTTATCAAACCAACAATCTGATACCTGAACACCCCATTTAAGTAAGGTCTTTATTTTAGCCATAACTTCATAATAAGGTACTAACCAATTGCAGATCATAAATACCTGGATATTCTTAGGGTTATATCCTGCATTAGTTAGATACTTTAAGCAATCCCAATGTTTATAAGCATCAGAATAAGCATAGTCCCAAGCCCATCTAATATTCTTAAATCTTGCTCTTTTTAATGCAGAAGCCTTATTTTGTGTCATGTTCCTGTAATCTATACCACATTGAAGCTCGTAATAAATAACTTTATTGTTTACCTTTCTTCTTCCAAGATCATTAATAATCTCTATACATTTCTCTTTATACATAAGATTCATATCTAGGAGAATTACTTTGTTTCTTATTAACTCTGGAATCTCATGGTAAATTGGTCTAATTCCATTCTCCCAAGATTCAGCACAATAAACACAATAATTAGGGCAACCCTCTGTAATTCTTATATGCTGTTCTTCTTCATTAGAAGTATTGTAAAACCCTTTAGAGTATGGCTTACTTAATGAGTAGATAGGATCACTACCCCAATCAATTTCTTTTCCTTTAATTGTTTTTATTCTCATTTTCTTAATACGTTAAATGACTCTTATGTGAGTTTCTCTTCTAAAATATCTTCATTAAACATCATATGAATGGCTTTTAATCTTTTTAGAGGGGAATCATCAAATTGGAATAAAGCTTTCATTAAATCATGTGTCCAAAAGTTCTTACCTTCATAATGGTTCTCTATTACCCAACTTGAACCAATACTTGCCAATTCATCAATTTCCATTCTTTACCTCCTTAATTCGTCATCTTACCCTTTTGTGAGTTTGTACTTCTGGTTCAGGGTTATTGCATTTACAACTACCCCACTGAAAATTATGATGATAACCCCCATGAGCCTTACTTAAAATATGATACCATTCTCGTTTTATAATCTTATTTTCATTTAACTTAATTGTATGTCCACAATTTTTACATTTCATTCTAAACCTCCTTAATACCGTTTATTGTTCTTACGTGAGTTTGAACTTTAGTTTCTCTATCCATTCATTACCCTGTTTTCTCACAATATTATCGTCTTCACTTATTACTAATTGTGATTGTGCTAATTTAAATGAACTAATAATGGCAATTACCAAATACCACCAAAACATCAAAAAACAAAAAGATACTATGAATAGTATGACCCCTACAAACAAGTTAATTGGATTTTTGTATCTTAATTCCTTTTTCATTATTATCATCTCCTTGTTCTTGATTTCGGTCTATGGGGTATTAAGCTTTGATTTAACTTCTTCCTTTTCCTTCTCTAAATCCTTAAGTTGTTTCTTCAAATCTTTTCTTTCAGTATCCTTATAAACTATCTTTGCTTTTAGATAAGAGATTAATAATTTTATTAATCTATTTATTTCATATTCTTCTAATTGACTTTTCTTACCTTTAAATAATCCTTCTCTTTGATAGTGAATCTCAGGTTCATCATATTTACTATCAAGATATTCAAAAAACAAACTATCAAATCCTTTTCCTAAAATCATTCTTTGTGACATTTTAGCACCTCCATGCTACTTAATACGTTAATTTAATCTTAAGTGTATATAAAGTAACATAAAAAAACTACCAATACCCAAGTAAACGGATGTAACAACCAATAAACTAATAATGCTTTTTGTATTTCATTATCTTTTAACTTATGGATATTTGTTGTATATGATTTCCAATAATTTAGTTCCATCGTTTCATCACCCTTTATTCTAATCTGTTCCCATCCCAATTAAGAGGGATAACACAACTATTCCAATAAATATTATTCTCCATACAAACATTCCCCAAGAGGCTTCATTCCAGATTATAAACGACCAAATTAACCATACTAAGACGGATAATATTGAAAGACCGACAAATGCACCCATTCCTTCTGTTGCTCCCATTTTCATAACCTCTTTGCTCTTGTTTTCATGTTAAGCTGAATTAAAGAATGCTCTCATCATAACATCCTTTACTTTTAGCAATTTGATATAATACTGGATTAACAAAGATCACATATATCATAAACCAAGCTAAAACTTTAATCCATATGGGTGGTTGTGCTTTTAAAACAACAATAGCTATTATAGTTCCAATCACAATTAGTACTGGTGTTAAAAAAGCATCTAATATTTTTCCCATGTCAAACATTCTCCCTTAGTTCGTTTCATTTTTCTGGATAGTTAATATAGACATCTGTTTCTCTAACTTTCTTTGTTAGGTTTATATGTACCCCATCTAATTTATTTACACTAATTTACATAAAACTCCCATATTTGGTGTTAATTTATCCATTCTTATCATCTCCTTAATTCACGATTTGACTCTTATGTGGTTTAGCATTATTTAATACTGCAACACCACTTCCTACCTTACCACCACTCATAATCATAGATGGAGCTGAACCTCCTTCAAGTATGAATTTAAGCCAACCGTCATAAGTTGTATCTCGTGTTACTGAATCATCATTCTCATCCATCCATTTAGCTAAATCTTCTGGTTTTAGGAATACTGGTGATACTGGACCACCTTCACTAACATCTTGCCATATCTGATAACCATTAGTTTTTTCCCAATCATAACCTGTTGGGGGTTTTACCTCTGGACTAACTCTTCCTTCACCATAACATACTGGACACTCTTTTCCTTTAAGGTTCTTTTTAGTTCCATTACATAATAAACATTCAACATCATCCATAAGATAACCTTCCCAGGTTGTTGCACCTTCTCTTTCAAACAAATCAAAATCAATATGTACTCTTTTTACTTCTCTCCCCATTGTAGCACCTCCATGCTTAATACGTTAGTTTACCCTAAATGGTATTTGTATTTCATTTGCTAGTTCTGAAAATACCATACTCCCTGCTTCCATTTCAGATAGGTCATAATCTTCAGCCAAACTCTTGATTATTAAAGCCCAAAACTTAGCTGGATTCTTCTTGTGTAATGCTTTTAATTCTTTTTTAGTTATCATTCTAAAACCTCCTTAATACCTTTTTTTATCTTGTCGTAACATATTTTATGATATACATTAATGGTCTTTGCATTTCTGTTAAGTGGATGAAGGATAATATTTATCTTTTCGTGTTCTAATGTAATGGGTTTATCGCAATCATCACACAAAGGAAAATATCCTTTTCTTCTTTGATTTAGTATTTGGTTAGTTAAATCCATTTTGCTTAATACCGTTTATTGTTCTTATTAGTATTTATGGCAACCATAAGATTCCTGTTGCTAGATAATGCCAAGCAACAAAAACCCAATAACCAAAAGTACATTGCCATAATCCATACAACATTCCTTTCTTCATATTTACTAAATTCATTTTTCTATTTAAGTATATAATAATAATAAATTGCAAACATTCCAAATCCCATAGCAATACCAAAACCAAAGTAATGCCATTTTGATAACTGATTTTCTTTCTTCATTTTCTCGGTCTATGGGGTATTAATCAATTACAATCTCCCTTTCTTTCTGTTTAGCCTCGTCTTCATTTTGATAACCTTTAGCTTGTTGTTGTATGTGTGTTAATTCGTGAACAAAAGTTTTAGCAAACTGTCCTAAATCTTGAATGAATATAATAATTGTTGGTTTATCTAAATTAGTTAATGCTATACCTTTACAGCTAAAAACATCTTCACATATTAAATAAAAGCTTGGAGCTTCTTGTCCTGCTAATAATCCTAAAATAATCTCTTCTATATCTTTAGTCTTGAACTTTGACCTGTTAATTATTGTTAATCTTCTTTTCATTTTATCTTATTAAAAAAACTTGTTAATCCTCCACCAAAACATTCTAGGCAAAACTCTTTACCCCATTTCTTACAAGTACTTCTATGTTCTCTTACTTTAAGATACTCCCTTTCAAACCTTTCTTCGTCCACATAATCCATCTTTAATACCTCATCTCATTTTAATCTAACCTGCATTTATAATTAAAACAGTAGCAAGTGCTACAAACATAATGGTAAACCAAATAAAAAAAAATGTTTCTTCCTTCATTCTTTTGTACCCCTTTGTTTATTTTTACGAGTTTGTTCTTCATACTCTAGCTCTCTTTTCTTATGACAATGATATAAAAATAAATACAAGGAAGGGAAGAGTACTAACCCAATAATTAAAAAAATCCATACTTTGTAAATTAATGTTAATACTAGATATACCATTACTAAAAAAGCAGACATACTATGTGCTCCAAAAAAATATTCTTTAAATGTTTTAACCATCCTTAATTCACCTCTGTGTACTCATGCGTATTTTTACTTTAACAAAATCTATGATCTCATCTAAGTAATAACCCAAAGTAAAAACTCCTGGAAACCAAATAAAAGCAAACCAGGTAACTTCTGAAAACTTTGCAAATGCTAATATAGTTAATATTACAGCATTAATTCCAAGACAATTTTGTGTTACTTTTCTCATCTTAATTCACCCTCCATTAGGTTTGTGTATCTTCTCACTAATCTGTAAATAAGTCTATTACAACAAATATTAACCCTAACCAAGTTGTAATAATGAATAATCCGTGTCCTGTGATAACTGCCATAATTAAACTTACTACCATCAAACAAACTCCTATTATTGATAATTTTGCTGATACCATTTTTTTACCTCCGTTCACCTAAGACTAAATAAGCGAAGTTCTCCTAATGACTTCACCTTTGATTGTATAATAAACCATCATTACCCAACAAAAAATTAATCCAACTAATAAATACTTCTGGGCCTGAATCATTTGTGTTATATTCATTTTATACCAGGTTTGTGTATTTATATAAACGACCTCATCAAAATATTACCTACAATTATTAAAATAAATGAAAGCACACCTAAACTTCCATATAAGAATAATCCTTCTTCACAATTATCACATACCTTTACTATACATTCTTGATCTATTAGTTCACTACCATATCTATCATAACATTTTCCTAACTCTTCATGTGTTTCTGTTTCTAAGTTTTTTGTTAAATGTATCATTGTTCCAATCAATAATAAAACTCCAATAATCATTATTGTTATTCCAATTTTCATCTTAACCTCCTAGCTTAATACGCCTTCCTCACGATTGATGTTGGTCCCATGCTATTATAAAAGCAACCACATGGCCCACTCCTAGTATTATCCATTCTATCATTTGTCAAATTCCTCTCCATGTTCTTTACAACCTTTGCAGCAAGGTACTCCCTTTATTAGTTCTTCTGAATCTCCCTTACAGGTTTTATATTTTCTTTGGCATTGCATTTTTAGTACATTTAAACAGATCCTTTTCTGCTTGTTTATGATCTGCTTCTATGATGAGGATTCCCCCCACACCATTAGACATTTCCTTTGAGTTAGGAATATTAGTTTGCATTTTGTTTCTCAGGATGTTTTGATAGATTATGTTGAGCCATCATATAATCAACTTGGCTTTCTGTATATCCTTCTATTACCTTATCGCATTTGTCACATTGTTTTTTTATCATTCTCATTTCCTCCATTGATTATAAGTGGGATAGACATCTTAAATGCCTATCCCTGATCCAGCTGCTATGTTTTATATATTTGTTTTATTACTTGTTTCTAATTCCATAACATAGGGTAGGATAGGGTAGTATATAAACCTTTTGTTTTACAAACCGCTATAGTGTGGTTTCCTTTTTTTCCTCCTTAACCTCTGATTTTATCCAGGTCCTTCCTTTAAGCCTGTATTGCTGCTTCTTCAAATCTATGACCTTCTTTTCTTTTCTTTCTGTATCGTGGCCCAACTTCAATATCTCATTCTTCAATCTCCATTGCTTATTTCCGTTGTTTCTTATTACATCATACTCTTTGTCTATATTCATATCTAATCTCAAAAATTCATCTATTTGTTGTTTGTTCATTGTCTTTTCCTCCTTAAAGATTTTAATTATAGCCTATGTTCCTTAGTAACCTATGCTCTTTTTTTAATCTTAAATCAAAAAGATTTTAAAAAACCCACCTGCTTTTATGGTGGGCCTTCTAACTTTGTGGGATTTCACTTCACGAGGTTAGCTTGATTTCTTCTTTGAATCTCTTTTGTATCCCATATCTTTCTTAATGTTATCTTCACCTTACTTACCCTTTTTTTTCTTTGTTGATTGTAGTCCAATAATATAACTCAACCAAACAAATAACATATAAGCCATATAGGTAAATAAAATAATGGCTGTATTTAATTTATGGAAATATCTGTAAGCCCCATAGATAAATAATTGTGCTACCAATCCGAAAAATGTTACTGCCATCAAATCTTCTTTATTCTTTTTCTCCATTTTCTTAACCTCCTAATGATTTTTTTTTGTTGATTGATAAAATATATTACCTAAGAATAATAATACTATGCTTTCATAAAAAGTTGGTGTGTAATCACTAGCCCATTTTATTATAATCATAGTTAATATCCATAAAATTAATGATAAGCAAAAATCCCATATCCCATTTAGTTTCATATTCTCACCTTTATCTTCGTAGCACCAAGATAATCCTTCTCTTGAAATCTCTTATCAGATTCGCTTAGCATAACTTCTTTAACAATTAGTTTTTCAGAAGATAGAACTGCTATGTCTGGAACGTTGCCGTTTATTAAAGGCTGCCTAACTGCCAGGTACATTCCTAACCTTCTCATCTCAAAGAATAAGTCTCTTATCTTTTTATCGTGTTTTTCATCTTCGTTTAGGTTTACGTCATAGCTATTAAACTTTGATCCTACCTTGAATAATGCTCTGTTCTTTATTATGTTCTTTGTTTGGTTTGGTGTGTATTTATTCATTTTAATAAAGACAGGGGATTTCTCCCCCATCCTTGTCCTAATTTTTTACCCCTATCTCCAAGTTTAACGGAGTGTGATTAAATAAACTTATGACCTATAATTTCCCATTCCTTATTTTTGTGTTGTCTAAAGTTTTCCTTTACACAATAATTACCTAAAACCAATTGAACTTCATCTATTGTTTTGGAAGAACTTAATTTGCCTTCATCACCAAAATTTAGAGTAAATTTCCTTTGCCAATTTGGTTTTAATTGAATTATAGGTTTTTGTGATGCTCTAGGAACTGTTCCTATTTGACTTTTTCCAATCAAATAATCTAGAATCAATTGCCTATACCTAAATTGTTTATTTAGGAAATATAACTTTTCATTCTTTTCTTTTAGATCATTTCTTATAGCTTCAGAGTTAGGACATCTTTCATTTCTAAATTCGGCTAGATAGTTTGTTTCCTTACCATTAGAATTAAATCTTTTAGGTTCTAACTGTATTTCAACAGATAGGTTAGTGACAATCAAATCATTAATCCCTGCATTCTTCAAAATCCTTTTTATCTTCTTAACTTCAATGTCTGTTAGAAATGGTGAAGCCTCACTTGAATAATTCATCTTTGCTACATTATTCTTTATTTGCATAATCTCTAATCCTAACATCTCATCTCTATTGGTTATTTTCTCATCATTAAAATTACTGTTACCTATAATCTCTCTAATTTGTTCTGGTCTAAATATTTCGAAAACTTTGTTTAATGAAACTGTTTGTAAAGCAGCAACGAATAAACCCCCACCCATTAAAATCACCTCCCTGATTTTTCATATTATTGTTTTTATTCTTTTATCAAATTTATAATCTTTACACCCAACTTGAAGTGGTTTTACTTTTTCATCTTTTATTTTACAAATGTTAGAAGGATTGCCATCCTTCTTAAACATTTTAAATTTTATACAATCACAACAGAATTTTTTTAATTCCATTATAACCATTTCTTTCTTTTAAATTCAGATGTTACACACTTATCAATTACTCCATTATAATCTGTATCCCAAGTTTGACAGGCTTTGTCCATAGCTTTGTTTAGTTTTAGGTATGATGGTTTCCAACGATACCAATTTATCTTTTCTATCTTCTTTACTTTTTGGTATGCTTCTGTTGGTGTTAATTCATCATCATATTTTTTCATTTCTGATAGGATTTTTCTTCTTTTTTCTCCACTATCGATATTACTTAATATTTCTGCTGCTTCTTCTTTATCTTCTTCTTTCCAATCAGAAGTTGCTATTCCAGCTGCTGTCTGTTGGTCTACTTCTTCATGACGAAGTAAACCTTTAATTTTATCTGATAGACGAGATATAGCTAGTAAGTCATGAATCCTAGTTTCACTTAATCCAAACCGCTTATTAATATCTTTTATCTTCTCGTCATAACTCTTTCCACCATTCATCATTTCCCACAAATCAGCAATACATTCTGAAGTTTGAACAGAATCTAGATTACCCCTCTGTAAGTTCTCTTGTAAAGAAAGAGCTAATGTATCCATATCACTTAAATCTCTTATTATACAAGGAACTTCTTTTAATCCTGCCTTTCTTGAAGCATTCCACCTTCTCGAACCACAGATTATAGAATATCCTTTTTTACTTTTTCTAATAACTAATGGTAATATTACTCCTTGTTTTCTAATACTATCAATCAATTCTTCATCTTCTATCCATTCACCATGTCTTGCGTTGTATTTATCAACCTCTAATTTTTTAATGTCTATGTTTTCAATTTTCATTTTAATTTGCCTCCAATTCTTTTTCTCCTATTTTTATTGCCATATCTAAAACATCATCTGGAATTTTAGATAAGTCTATTTTATCTTGTATTTCTTTTTGCTTTTGTAAAACATCCCTCACTGCCAAAATTACATCATCAGGATATTTTAAAAAATCAATTCCCCTTTCTTCCTCTTTAGGTTTTTCCTGAGATTCCAAAATCGTTAATGCTCCCTTCAATACCTCCATAGGATATTTAGATAATTCTTCAGGTGTCATTTTCTTTAACCATCCTAAGAGCTTCGTAAACATCCTTAGCCCCTAACTCCTGAATTATCTTATCACTTCTTTCTATAATCTGTTGTTTGTAATCATTTGGCATTTTCAATCTTCCTTATGCTCATCTATAATCTGTAGCACCGTATCGTGCTTATTCTTATGCCATAGCTCTTTCAATTTATTTACTTTAGCTTCTTGCTTTTCTCCCAAAAATAAAGTCATTTGTACCATTTTTAAAAACCTCCATAGTTTTATATGTATACTTATAAATATAGTAAGTATTTAAAGATTATTGTTATTAAGAATATAAATCTCCGTTTGGTTGAAAACTGTTCTGTAGAGGTAAAAGGAGTTACGAAGTTCTCCTTTTTCCTTTAGACATAGGATAAAATCTTTTTAGATTTTAGCCGTGTTTGAACCCAATCCCCCCTGTATTGTTTTCTTAGGTATTGGTGTTTCTTCCTCTTCTTCCTCCTGAACAAAGGTTTCCTCAATTGTTAGCTTTGCCATTTTGTTTATCCTCTATCTTTTTTATACATACCTTGCATCTTACGTGAGGTGGTTCTACCTTTCTCTTCTTGCACCATATACATATTCCAGAATCTTTTATCTGTTGGTATCTTTTCTTATGTCTCTTTAACTTAGTTTTTTTCTTTCTTATTGCACGTTCTAATCCTATAAATGTTTCTTTTACCATGTTTCACCACTCCTTTACTTCTTCTGGTTTAAAGAACCTGTAACATTTCTTGCAGCTAAACTTACATTCTAGCTTGGTTCTTTTCAATCTTTCCCCACATTTGGGGCATCTTGGGTTTTCTTTCCACATTTTTATCATATGAATTTTACGTCATATATCCGAAAAGTTTATATACTTTGAAAGCTATTTAGTGTTATGTGAAGAGATGAACACTACATATGGCTTCTTGGTGAAAGCAAGTTGTACTTCATCTCTTCTTTTATATCCATTTTCTTATATCTTTATTCAATGATTTCTTTGGTTTCCTATGTCTTTGAATCTTTGTTATATCCCTTCTTAGCTTTATCATTTCCATATTTTGATTATTAATCTGCTGCAATACTGGTGTCATGCCTGTTATGAATGATCCAAACTTAGTATAGACTTCTGTAATGGCATTGGCTATCTCTGGGGCAATATCTTCTATGGCCCTAGTTTTTATATAATTCTTGATAGTTGCAGTAGGTTCTTTATCCTTGCCCCCAATAAACTCAATACCCTTTCCATATACCTTTTTGAATACTGTATCATGGATTATAGTATCTCTTGGAATATTATCAATAAACTCCTCTCCTTTAATCCAATTTTCATGTCTAACCCATATAACCCTCTTGAATGGTATAGATAGGCTAAATTTACGAGAAAACTCTTTTATGGCAGTATCTAACCTCTTTTTGATATTCTCTTTAATTTCGTCAATTCTGACGTTTATATCATCTATTGTATCTCTTTGTATTAGATAGACTTGTTTATGTCCATTTATTAAAGGACATGAATAAATAGCTGTTAATGTATTTTTTCCATATTGGATAGTTATTCCAGGATTATAATTCTTAATTGATATTATCTTAGTATGTTCATTATAATTAAATTTCATCACATTATCTCCCATTTTTGGTAGTTTAAGTTTTTCTCCTTTTCTTCTTCCTGCGTGGTGTATAGATGTATGTTCTTCTGGAGTCATTATAATTAAATTTTTTATATCATTGTTTCTAGGATTTCCATCTTTGTGATATACTATTTCAAATATAGATAATTTCCTACCTAAATTTCTTTCCATAATTCTTCTTGCTTTTTTATGTAAACTATTCCATTCTCCTTTATTAGTATCTAATTTTTCATATTCTACCCAATTGGTAGTAACAATAGCACTCCTTATTTCTTCAATTATGCTATTGTCTTTTTCTTTTACTTTAACTTGTCGTCTATAATTGTTAGGTCTGAATAGGTATCTAAAACCGTTAGATTTATAAACCCCCTTAGTAGTCATACTACTAGGTGAACCTTCCTGTAGAACTTTGTTAAATATGGGTGTTGTTATACTATCTACGTAGTCTTTAACACTTTTAACACACCGCCTCTTTTCTTTTTTCATTGTTCCATATGCAATCAAGGGGTCTCAAATCTTATTCCTAAATACTTCTAATAAACGATACGTTTCATTAAGTGGAATATCTATCTCTTCTATACCATTTAACTTACAAACTTCTCTCCAATTTTTTCTATCAGCGAAACAAAATAATGAATCTCCCCTACTTCTAAAATTTTCACAAGTTTCTACTGTGCATATATTGTTAGGCATTCTCATCCCTCCAACTCATTATCCTTTAGGAACTTCGCCTTATCGGACAAATAAGAATCTGGGTGTTTCTTCTTCATTGGTTCTATATGTTTTGAAGGAGTTATATCTAAATTATATTCTTTGTCTTTCTCTAGCTGTCCATTGTTAATAAATGCCTTATCAACTATAAAACCTTCAGAACCACCTATTGTTGTTAATTTCTTATTTCTAAGTTTTACTTTCATTTTCAGTTACCTCCTATTAATTAACTGTATAAGATATATTATACTAGAAGTATATAAACCTTCCTAAAAATACTTAGAAGTAGTTACATAAATGCTTAGAACTTTTAAGCATTGCTAAAACATTCTTCCCTGTGACATCCTCCCACCACTAAAGTAGTGGGCTTCCAACGGAAAGGAACTGCGAAGTTAGTTTCCGAATATAGTTCCTGATTCAACGATTCCACTTGCAACCGATTGCTCGGTTGTAGAGGTTGAATCTCCACAGGCGTTAGGTTTGGAACAGTCCGTTCCTACCGTATCATTAAGATGATTAATCGAGGCATTCAAATCACGATGGCAAACATTACCGCAAGAGCATTTAAAGATTCTCTTACTGAGAGGCATATCTACCCATTCTCCGCACTTGCTACATCTATGGCTGCTCCCTCTAGTTCTTGGATTCTTCAACAATTGTCCACCGAATTTGACTTCTTTGTAGGACAGCATTTGTATGAATTGATTCCAAGAAGCATCACTTATACTTTTAGCCAACCAATGATTTTTAAGCATATTTTTAATATTCAAATCCTCAACAGCAATTACAGAATATTTAAATGCCAAGCTTCTGCTAAGTTTATGTAAAAAGTCAGTCCTTTGATTGACAACTTTAAGATGTTCCCTTGAAACTTTAAACTTAGCTTTCTTTCTGTTCTTACTTCCTTTCTTCTTTCTGCTCAATCTTCTCTGCAAAAGCTTCAATCTCTTTTCAGACTTAACCAAGAATCTAGGATTAGTTATACTTTCTCCATTGGAGAGAGTAGCAAAGTTCTCCAATCCAACATCGATTCCAACTTTTTCTTTGGAAGGATGCTTAACCTTTTCAGCTTCAACTTCACAAGAAAAGATAGCAAACCACTGATTAGCTTTATTGACTTTGATAGTCATAGTCTTGATTTTACCTTTAGGAACTCTATGCAGAACAAAAGGAATATTTCCTATCTTACTAATACTAATCCTTTTGTCAGAGAGAATCTTAAACCCACTTTGAGGGAAAGTAACACTATTAACCTTACTCTTGAATCTAGGAAATCCTTTCTTTTTGTAGGATTTATCCTTAACTCTACGAAAGAAGTTTCTAAAAGCTTTATGAACCCTATCCGAGACATTCTGTTTGGATTGAGAATGAATATTAGAATATTTGTCAGTAAGATATTTGTTGCAGTCAAAACCACTAAGAAATACTTTTCCATATTTCCAAGAATCTATATTCAAAGCAAGAAGTTCATTATATATTGTTTTGCAAGTCTTGAGAGAATTAATCAATCTTACCTTCTGTTTTGTAGAAGGGTAAATCCTATACTTATACATTCGCAGTTCCATATTGGTAGGAAAGGAATACTCTTATTTAAATGTTACGAAGGAATTGTGCCAATTCATCCCACGCCTAAAGGCATGGGTATTCTTGGCACGGAGTTATAATTAGAAATAGTTACTTGAAATCCATCCCACTATCTTTAAATCCTTTTACTACAAATATGATGCCTATGGACAATATGAACAATGCAAAGAATAGTATTGTTAAAAATAGCGCTTTCACGTTTTCACCCTGGCTTTGTGAATCGCATAGTCTGCGAGTTTGTTTAGTCCGTGGTCGGTTGACCTGATCTTCTTGTTCCAACTTCGGCAGCTTTTTTTTATGGCGTTACGGGCTTTGTCGTAAGTTGTAAATAGAGTTAGCGGTGTCCCGAACCAAAGCATTCCGTCCTCTTCATCGTAAGTAAGCACCCGGTCGCCGTTCTTCACAAAATAAAAAGTGTTCATAACCTTACTCCTCTTCTGTTGCGTATAATCACGTTACTACCTTTCGCGTCTCAGGTATTTTACATTTTTCCAAATGTTCCCGCGCCTCTTCTACGGTTTTAAATGGCCCGCCTGCAAGCTCCCAAAACGTTTCAGCTTGGTAACGTCCTTCGACAATATAGCATGTGTCGTAAAATGGACTTGCGACCTCTACAATCCTGTATATTCGCTCTAACATGCCACACTCCAGTCTAAGGGGACGATGCGGAGCATACCTGAGTGCGCCAATCCAGCAAAGGAGAAATGAATCATTCGCATTGGATCTACTTCTTCATTAGTTGCTTGGACGCATACGACAAAATGATCTATTGTGTGCTCCACAACAGAATTGGATGACGCCGGGTTAATGCAGTCCGTAGTCCACTTCGATGTTTTCACGACTTTGCACGGATACATCACACCCAAAGAAAATGACTTCAGCCATTTAAGATACGGCGGAGCTTCATAACGGGGGATAAGGCGTTTGACGTGTGAGGTGTGATTGTTTTGTATGCCATTGTAATATCCCGTTTTCGTATAAACCGATTCATCGCTTAATATAATTGGACAAATAATATCACCATCGCCGAGTGGATGCAATATGTCGTATATTTCGCGCACTCCACCTTTGTGTAATTCAACCCATTCATTATGATGCTTTGATAAGTCTAATCCTTCCGGCGGGAGCATGGAGGGCTTTGGTGGAATCGCAGCTAATAATTTTTCAAGCTGCTCTCGGTCAATCTTCTGGGGAATATCGCGAATGAGGTCTTTCACTAAATCGGTCAGGGCGAATACGGCCGCGTCTAACTTGACTTGTAATTGCTTGTTATCCATCTGTACTCCATTTATTTAGGTATAATGAGTCCGTGCTTTCGACGCTATTGCATCAATCTTCCGGCGCACCGCAGCGCGTGGTATGCGCCCTTGATACAACCAGCCTTCAAGGGTTCGATAGTTTATTCCGAGATGTTCAGCAAACTCTTGCCAGTCCAGTTGCAGGAAGTCTTTCAGTTCCTTCAGGAACTCGGGGTAGGTTTTTGTCATTGTTTTCATTCTTTCTCCGACATCATTTCATCATGTCTTTGGTCTACGTTGTCCGCTTTTTCCTCTTTGTAGTTCGGGTCTATGCTGTGGCGGTCTACTTCTTCATCTGTTACGGTGAAAAGGTTTGTAATACGTTCGCGGAGCTTGTTAACCGTCACATGCTTGGCATCTATTTCGTGGAGTAAGTGTTTACCATCATTTGACATGTGGCTGTACTGAGCGTAATGTCCGGCGTGTGCATTAATGGATTGTTCAATAAAGTCCATCTGTTCTTGTGTTACTTCAATCTTTTCCATCATTTCTCCTTGTGTGTTATATTCCAAATCCATTCAGCCGTTTTCAGCATTCCCATTGCAATGCCAGCAGCCCCTAGCCCCAACGCTGCAAACCCGCAACACATAACTATGAATATTAAACCACACGCCGCTGTTTTCGCTATCATTTCCTCCATTATCCCATCTCCTCAATAGTTTTGATGTCGTGAATAATGTCTTGGTGTAGTGCTGGCATATAATCGAAATATAATACAGCCTTTCCCGCAATATTAACAAAACCAACGCGCTCAAATTTCAGCAATTTCAGGTTATGCCACCATTGCACCCAATACTCAGTACCAGGGACTAGCTCTCGAATCTGTTTATTGGTTATCATTTGCATATTCCTTTGTGTAAACATCGTCTGAATGCAGCAATAGTCTAGCCAGCATACTATAATCGTCAAGCTCTTTAATAATACCGGCAGGAATGGTTTTGTTTCTTACAAGATCAATAAGTCTCCCATCGTGGAATTTCCTGAGTAGTGGGTAATTTTTTCCGTTATCGGCACGACCACAGTAAAGATCATATGCCGGGCCGGGCTTTCGCACAATAATCAAATTATATATTTTGCTAGTTATTTCCACGTTCCCTCCATTTAATTATTATCATTGGTTAATCCTTATCTACTCTCACTTCCAACATTTCAGAACCACCGGGAAAATATACCAGGCCAATTACTTGGTAGGGTCGCATTCCCGTATCACCATCTGCTTGCATTCTGAGCCTCATCCCAAGCATCGGTTGCACCGTGGCATGTTCCTGTCTTTTTATTACATCGCCGTCCCGATTGACAAATTCAATATTCATCTCGATCTCCATTTAATTATTTGCGAAATTACTGATTGAAGGGCTAGTAAGGGGGTAGCGGCTGTTCCAAAAAAGTCCATTTTTATG